>Ga0268279_1000001_pt1:0-245000 | contig 742499 bp, 655 predicted proteins | sample saktaG_6_FD_190142 | JGI IMG/M metagenome (GOLD analysis project Ga0268279, IMG submission 190142) | Saline water microbial communities from Sakinaw Lake, British Columbia, Canada - sak_2010_1_5_80m | ecosystem: Environmental > Aquatic > Non-marine Saline and Alkaline > Saline ...
AAAAATGGTATTTCTGTTTTCCGAAGCTATAGGAAAACTACCTTCCAAGACCATAGGAAAAGTCCTGTCCCTCACTATGGGAAATGTCCTGTCCACAACTATAGGAAAAGTCCTTGCCATTTACACCCATCAAGCCATGAAAGCGATTGAGGTAAACGCTGCCATGGAACAGCCCTCAAAATGGGATTATGAGCTCTGCGGGGGTAGGTGATTACAACTTCTCCCTCTTTGACACTCAAGTTTGCCTTGCCTTGAACAAAATGTCTGTAGATTTTAGGCGCATCGCATTGTTCAAAGCCACGAAGTTTCTGGGCAAGCATACTGTAGAGAGTATCGGCCACCATGGTCATAACCACATCGAAGTGCACTTTGATAAGGATCGGTGAAGAAAGCGCATTGAGATAGAAAAACTTAACCGTCTCAGAGATAACATTCTCCACACGCCACCGGCGGGAGTAATTTCCCACAAGAAGTTCTACAGGAACATCAAAGTCATTGGAGATAAGAAACGACGGTTTTTCATGACCATTACCACGGACAATAACCTGGCGGACTTGTCCCTCATAGTCTCTGAGGGATATTATGGATTGATAGACCTGAGGGTTGGGATATTTTCTTTTTCCATGGGGAATAGTGATCTTCTCCCATCCTTGGATTTTATCCACCTTGTTTAAAAGATTCTTTCCTCTTCGTCTAAGTGTTATGAATTTTATCCCTTGTGTATTCAGCTGTGAAAGTTTTGAGTAAGAGGTAAACTTGGAGTCGAAAACAAAGGTAGGCTTTATACCGCGTTTCATTCCTTTCCAGAAGGAGAGAAAAGTTAAAACCTGATCATCGGACTCAATACGTTTAATATCAGAAGCCGTATAAAGAATAAGCTTGGAGACCGCATCCTGGGCAAAAAGAGTAAGCGCACCTTTGATACGTTTTCCCCTCATCCCGGCCCAGTGCTCTTCCAATACGGATTCATCCCCATAATGAGGGACCGTGTGAAAGTCCATATTGATAATGCTGCCATCGTATAATCCCAGTCTGCAGGCTTGTTTGATAAACGCCTTTTGAAGACGCAGGAGATGCACCTCATCTAGAGAATAAGAATAGGAAGACATAGCCGTGCACTTGGGAAGAACATTCAATCCTGCAAAAAAACCAAGCCCTGGATCAAATGCATGGTCACCCATATGGGCATAACGTTCGGTGCCGATAAGTTTAAGAGCAAGAAACGAAAGGAAGTAACTTATTGCAGGAATCGTCTTACTTTCTGGTAACCCAGCGGTCTTTACGATATCTCTAATGTTGAGTTTTTCAATAAAGGGAGCAAAAAGAAAAACACCGCTTGCATCACAGTCAAACGACTTTCCTTCCATCTGGCCTATGGTAATGGCTTCCGATCTAGCCGGAACCATAGCTCCTTTGACAGTCAGGCCGATTTTAAGACGGCTTCTCCGTGGCAGTTTTGCAAAGCCTTCCTCTCGCAGCACCCGCTCAACAGTCCGCACAGAGATTTCAACGCCTTCTTCAGACAATAACTCGGTAATCTCACCCGCAGACAATCGGCTCTTTCTCCAAGAGCAAATTTTCTCACGAAGTTCGTTAGTCACACGCCTCCGGGCAACTTTGCCTTCGGGCACAGGCTCAGAGAAGTCAATCTTTTCATAAACAAAGAGGTGTCTTAACAGATGGATATATGAAGGTGTATACCCAAAGCGGTCGGCAACAACCTTTGCAGGCAGTCGATCGACAAAAGATGCCCGCAGTGCTTCGTAACGTCGCTGCCATTCGTGAACAGGTTTTGTGAAATAATTTGTATCACGCATGGTTATTATATATATTATGACGGTATAAATGTCAAGCAATATTTTATAAAACATCTTGCCGAAGACATGGACAGATATAAAATAGACAAAAGCTTTCATGTTTCCCTGGGTAAACATAATGTTTTCGATAACTATATGAAATACTGAAATCTTTTTGTAATTTGTTTTAACCTTGAAGCTTTCATATTTTATCCGTCATGCGATATAAGACTTGATATTTTATCTGAAACAAGATATTTTATAAGCTATTGATTTTGCAGTGATTTGCTATATCCTCAAAAAAGGCGGTTTCATTTTGTGTTCAGAAATTAAGTTCCGTGAAAATCGGTGTTTATCTAAACATATCACAAATCTTTTTGATCTCATTCCATGTTATTACTTTGAATTTTCCTTCCTTATCAGGGTTGCTTTTTACATATTCAGCTAGCTTTTTCTTGCATTCATCAGAAGCAAATTTTTCTATCTTGATGCAATCAGGATGATTAAGAGCATACAATCCACAGTCATCACATCGGTAGCCGTATCCACCTGAATCTTTAGCTGCTTCAGTCAGGTCAGAAATAATCTTAAGAGATTTTCTTTTTGCGTTAGCCCCACAAAGTATACATTTAGCATTTTCCATTTTCCCCTCCTTTTACCTGTTCATATTCACAGTCTATAAATATACCAAATAATAATAAAAAAGCGAATCATTACAATTGAATAGACTTCTCCCCATGTCACCACTGTGTCACAAAATTGATTAAAAATAGCTGAAACTATGGTATTAGGATTGAAAACTCAAAACAAAGAAAAATACTAAATAACAGGCTAAACAGGAAAAATAAGATGGTGGAGCTGAGGGGATTCGAACCCCCGACCTCTTGACTGCCAGTCAAGCACTCTCCCAGCTGAGCTACAGCCCCACATCAGGGCTTTTCATATTACAAAAAGATATAATTACAGTCAAGAACATAAATTGTCTTTCCAGTCTATGGGCCATCTACATTTTATTATAATGCTTTCAAATAAAAATTTAACACACAGATTTAAAAGAGTATGTTAACAATCAAAGCAAAACATGCTAAAATGTTATATGTAAAAGGAATATATTATGAATAGACCTAAAAAGCAGGCAAAACCCTTAAAAAACCTTCTTTTCTGGATCGCTGCTGGAATTCTCATTATCATTCTCTGGAGCGTGGTTCAATCTCAAGGAAAAAACGAAAAAGAAATCAACTTCAGCCAGTTCATGGATGAGGTCGAAAAGGCTGAGATCGGAGAGGTAACAATAACAGGAAACCAGGTAAAAGGAAAATATAACAACGGAACCAATTTCAAAACAATATCTCCTACACAATATGACCAGCTTGTAAAAATCCTTCGCGAACACAATGTAAGCATAACCGTAAAAGACACCTCCCGCAGTCCATGGTTTTCCTATCTTTTCACATGGTTCCCTATTATTCTAATAATCCTTTTCTGGGTGTTTTTCATGCGGCAGATGCAATCAGGAGGAAACAAAGCTCTTTCTTTTGGCAAAAGCCGCGCGAAACTTTTTTCCGGCATCCAAAAGAAAGTCACTTTTAAAGATGTAGCTGGAGTAAAAGAAGCTAAAGAGGAACTTCAGGAAATAATCGAATTCCTAAAAGACCCCAAAAAATTTCAGAAACTTGGAGGCCGCATTCCAAAAGGTGTCATCCTTGTAGGAGCCCCAGGAACAGGCAAAACCCTCCTTGCCCGTGCTGTTGCAGGTGAAGCAGATGTGCCTTTCTTTTCAATCAGTGGGTCTGAATTTGTCGAAATGTTTGTTGGTGTGGGAGCTTCCAGAGTAAGAGACCTCTTTGACCAGGGAAAAAAGCAGGCTCCCTGCCTGATTTTTATCGATGAAATTGATGCTGTAGGAAGACAGCGTGGTGCCGGTCTAGGTGGCGGGCACGATGAAAGGGAACAAACTCTTAATCAACTTCTAGTGGAGATGGACGGTTTTGATTCCAATGAAGGAGTCATCCTCATAGCGGCTACAAACAGGCCTGATATTTTGGACACAGCACTTCTCAGGCCCGGAAGATTTGACCGCAGAGTCGTGGTTAACATGCCAGACGCAAAGGGAAGGGAAGCCATCTTTAGAGTTCATGTAAAAAATATCCCTTTAGACAAAAGTGTGAATTTAAAAGTGCTGGCACGTTCCACACCGGGCTTTTCCGGAGCAGACCTTGCAAACATGGTCAACGAAGCAGCGCTTCTTGGCGCACGTCATGGACAATCTAAAGTCACCATGAAGGACATGGAAAACTCCAAAGACAAGATCCTTATGGGAGTAGAAAGAAAAAGCATGATTATAAGCGATGAAGAGAAAAAGAGTACGGCATATCACGAAGCCGGACATGCCCTTGTTGCTTCTCTAATCCCTCAAGCAGACCCTATCCACAAAGTCACTATTATTCCAAGAGGATTGGCTCTAGGTATGACCCAGCAATTACCCCTTGACGACCGCTATACTTATTCCAAAAAGTATCTTGAAGCTCAACTATCTGTGCTCATGGCAGGACGAGTGGCTGAAAATATGTGCCTTAATATAACAACAACCGGTGCTGCTAATGACTTCGAAAAAGCCACTGAAATTGCTCGAAAAATGGTCTGTCAGTACGGCATGTCCGATTTGGGAACTTTAACATACGGAGAAAGAGATGACCTGATTTTTCTCGGCAGAGATTTAACAACACATAGGAACTTCAGTGAAAAGACATCTGAACTGATTGATGAAGAAGTGAAAAAAATCGTAAATAATAATTTAAACAGGGCAAAAAAGCTTTTGGAACAAAATAAGAAAAAGGTGATAGCAATTGCAGAAGCTCTACTTGAAAAGGAAGTATTAACATCTAAAGAAATAGAAGACATCCTAAAGGAAAAAAAGCTGCCCAAACGGAAAAAAAGTACTCCAAAAGCAAAAACCAAGAATGAAAAAACCAAAAAGGTTATAAAAAAAGCAAAACCTTTAAATAAAACAGTTTCAGCAAAAGAATAGAAGTGAGAAAAAAGTGTATTCTCCAGATTAAAGGCAGGAACTTTTTATTGGGCCAAAGAACATGGATAATGGGCATTCTGAATGTCACCCCAGATTCATTTTCAGACGGGGGGCTATATCTTAACAAGAATAAAGCTGTAAAAAGAGGATTAGAACTTGCTGAAGAAGGTGCAGACATCATTGATATCGGAGGAGAAAGTACACGCCCGGGCTCAAACTCCATTTCCACTGAGGAAGAGTTAAAACGGATTATTCCTGTTCTTTCTGATTTAAGGGAAAAAACCGATGCCCTCATTTCTGTGGACACTACAAAATCGGAAGTAGCAAGAGCAGCATTAGATCACGGTGCTGACATAATAAATGATATCAGTGCACTCCGCTTTGATCCTCAGATGCCTCTACTTGCAGTCAATAGAGATGTTCCTGTTGTTCTGATGCACATGAAAGGAACACCCAAAACCATGCAGGCAAATCCCAGCTATGAAGACCTTCTGGCTGAAGTAAAATTTTTTTTTAAAGAAAGGCTTGAAACCGCCAAAACGCTGGGGATAAAAAGGGAAAAAATCATCATTGACCCAGGGATTGGATTTGGAAAAAGGCATAATGATAATCTTCTTTTGATCAACAATCTCCGGGCATTAGAAGAATTCGAACGCCCTATTATGATTGGAATTTCTCGAAAATCCTTTATCGGAAAGATATTAAACCTTCCTGTACTGGAAAGAATCGAGGGGACTATTGCTTCGGCTGTATTAAGTATTATTCACGGAGCCCATATCTTAAGAGTTCATGATGTTGCTCCTATAAAAAGAGCTGTCCTTGTCGCTGAAGCCATCATGGAGGAGAATCGTAATCCTGATTCCTCAATAAACAATATGGAGAAGAACTACAACTATGTTTGCTAACATCATTACTGCATTATCCAGTTTCACCCTTGGAGACTTGATAGATATTATCCTTGTAACTTTCATCGTGTACTCTTTTTTCCGCTTAATAAAAGACACTAAAGCCTACCAGATGGCTGTTGGCTTGGGAATAGTCGGTATTATGTTTATTATAACTCAATGGGGAAGACTGGTTGTTTCTCACTGGATAATTAAAATTTTTATACCTTATCTGATTATTGCCATCATTATTCTCTTTCAGGGTGAGATAAGAAGATTTTTAACATCTATCGGGTCACGTTCTCTTAAAAAGCCTGTCTTGTTAAAATCATTCACAGAAAAATTACAGGATGTCTTTCTGGCTGTAGAAGTACTTTCCTCAAAGAAAATAGGAGCTCTGATCGCAATCGAAAAGGAAATAATATTAAAGGGCTACGCAGACCAGGGTACAAAAATAGACGCTGTGCTTTCAAAGGACCTTTTAGAAAGCATATTTTTCCCTCATTCCCCACTTCATGACGGAGCCGTTATTATCAGAGGAAATAAAATCTTAGCCGCAGGTTGTCTTCTTCCCCTACCTGCTTCCCATGAACTGGGAGAAGAGTTTTTAACAAGGACAAGGCACCTGGCTGCTATAGGCCTTTCCCAAGAAACAGATGCTGCTGTAATCGTTGTTTCCGAAGAAAACGGAAGGATTTGTCTTGCTGTAAAAGGGCATTTGAAAAGAAATCTTAACAAGAAACAACTTAAGGAGAATTTACTCAACTATTTAAGATAAAAATGAAAAGAATAATAAGAAATATCTTTTTAAAAAATTGGGGGATTAAACTCTTCTCTTTTATTTTGGCTCTTATTCTATGGCTTATTTTGATTCCGGAAGAAAGGGTTTTTTCTGAGAAAAATCTGACAGTTCCTCTGGAAATTCATAATATCCCTTCGATAATGGAGCTTGTAGAAAAGCCGCTCTCAACTGTGGACATCAAGATCAGAGCTTCCAACCGATTGATCAACGAGATTTCCTCAGCCAATGTCCATGCAGTGTTAGATCTTAAGGACGCATTCGTGGGCCGGAATGACATTCCTTTGAAAAAAGAGATGATTAGTATTCCAGTAGGAGTTGAAGTTAAAGACATCAATCCAAGCCAGGTCAAGCTGAGACTTGAAATGACCAAAGAAATCATGCTTGATGTGGAAGCAAACCTTATCGGAAAGATGCAGGAAGGCTTCACACTAGAAAAAATTGAAGTTATTCCTGCTCAAGTTGCTGTTAAAGGCCCGGAAAGTAAGATAAACAAGAAATACAAGCTAAGAACAAGTCCAATTGACCTGTCTTTACTGACTAAGTCTTCAGAACTCGAGACAGATCTCATCCTTCCAAATCCTGACCTGAAATTGTCATCCCCAGAATTAAAAGTCAAAGTAAGGATAGTCATTCAAGGGCAAGGAGAAGAAAATCCTCAAGAAAAAAAATAATAAAAAGTAAAGAGTTCCTACATCAGAAATATTACAGAAAAGACAGATATTTGTTTCTTTACTGAGAAAATAGGAGGGAAAAGTGAGACTTGCAGTTAATGTGGACCATATTGCAACCTTAAGAGAAGCAAGGCGAAGTGATGAACCCGATCCTGTCTTTGCCGCACTCCTCGCAGAACAGGCAGGAGCCTCAGGAATTGTCTGCCATATAAGAGGAGACGGACGACATATCAAGCAAAGAGATTTGCAATTGCTTCGCAAAACCATAAAAACCAAGCTCATCTTAGAAATGGCTGCTGCAGAGGACAGAAAAAAACTCGCCATAGAAATAAAACCCGATATTGTCTCTCTGGTTCCAGAACAACCAGGAGAACTGACAACTGAGGGAGGCCTTGATGTTATCTCTCAAGAAGAGCACCTGAAACCCTTCATCCAGGACCTGAAAAACGCAGGAATGAAAGTCAGTATTTTTGTTGACCCTAATTTGATGCAAATAGATGCTTGCATGAGAGCTGGAGTCAATATGATTGAAATAAACACCGGAATATATTCAGACCTGAAACCTGGCAAGGAGCGCACAAAAGCTCTTGATGAAATAATAATGGCAGCTAAATACGGGCACAAATCAGGCCTAAAAATACATGCCGGCCATGGACTCGATTATAGGAATATCGGACCTGTCGCTGAAATCCCTGAAATCATTGAGTTTAGCATCGGTTTCTCCATCATTGCTAAAGCTGCAATTGTAGGCATAGAAAAGGCCGTTAGAGAAATGATAAACCTTATCGAAAAAAATTCCAGGCCTCCAAACAGCAAATAATTCAGTTATTCAAATTTAAAAAGTAAAAGGGGAAAAAGTATGGACGTTCGGATAAATATTGACAGGTTGAAAACAGATATACTCGAACTTTCTAAAATTGGTCTTGCCGCGAACGGAGGAGTCAGCCGCCCATCTTTCAGCAAAGCAGACCTAGAGGCTCGTGAATGGCTCAAGGACAGGATCAAAAGTGCCGGCCTTGTTTTGCGCCAGGATGGTGCAGGTAATATCTTTGGGCGTATAGAAGGCCATGGAAAAACAATTATGGCTGGCTCTCATATCGATACAGTAGTTAATGGAGGAAAGTTCGACGGTTCAATCGGTGTTCTCTCAGCCCTGGAATGTTTGAGAAGAATAAAAGAAGAAAATATTCACCTCTCAAAACCAGTGGAAGCAGCTTCATTCACAGACGAGGAAGGAAATCTTGTTGGTGACTTTCTTGGAAGCAGGGCTTTCATCGGCCTATTAAACCGGGAAACCCTGGAAAAAGGACAAACTCAATTTGGCTACCCTTTCGATGAAATTTTAAAAAACACAGAATTCACAATCACCAGCATCATGGAAGCACAACAAAAAAGGCCAGAGGTAGAAGCTTTCCTGGAAATTCACATTGAACAGGGAACTGTCCTGGAAACAGAGGGCATTCCCATTGGAATCGTCGATTGCATCGCCGGAAAGAATTACTGGTTGTGTTCTTTTCTTGGGGAAGCAAGCCATGCAGGGACAACTCCATTTGAACTGCGCCATGATGCGTTTTTAGGCCTGGCAGACTTTGCTCTAAAGATTACACAATATGTAGCAACCACCCACTATGGAAGCCTGGCAACAATTGGAAAGATTCATATCCACCCAGGAGCTTTCAGCATTATCCCAGGCCAGGCAGACTTTTCCCTTGACTTCAGGAGCACATCAAAAGAGACCCTGCAGGATATTGATAAATCATTCCTATCTTTTGCTGAAAACATTGCCTTAACACGAGGGCTTAAGTTTGGTTCAAAAATTGTGGATAAAACAGAACCTGTAAACCTCTCCTCCCGAATAATCAATCTCTTAAAAGAAAAATGCCAGAATCTTCAATATCCGTACATGACCCTAGCAAGCGGTGCGGGCCATGACGCTCAGATCATCGCAGGTATTGCAGAATCAGGAATGATCTTTATCCCCTGTGAGGACGGAATCAGCCACTCCCCTAAAGAAAATATACGCTGGGAAGATTTAGAAAAGGGTGCTAATCTGCTTCTTCATACAATCCTGCACCTTGCATCTGAATAATTCAGGAGAACATGGATTATTCAGGATAAATCTTCAGGGCCAGGACGAAATATCCGATCAGCTTTTTTGCGTGAATGTTTCTTTTTCTCCTCTAGCATTTTCAGCTTGGCTCTTTTAGAACGCTTCCTTTTCTGCCGCCGGATTTTTTCAATCCTTTGCTGCTCTTCGCTTTCTTTCCCGAGCATCATTGCTTCAATTTTATCTACTAAGATCTTTCTTGCTATATACCTGTTTAAAGCTTGAAATCTTTCTTTCTGGCACTTAACTTCAATTTCAGTGGGGATATGTTTTAAATAGACACAAGTCGAGGTTTTATTAACATTCTGACCGCCTTTCCCGCTTGAGCGGACAAATTTTTCAACGATATCTTTCTCGTAAATACCCAGCCGTTCCATCTTATCGATCAGGGCTTTTTCTTTTTTTTCACTTACATTATAAGTAATCATATCAGCAAGTTAGGATCGTTATCCATGAAGTTCTAAGAAAGAATTACATATATGAGTTAAGATTGGGTTCCCTTTGATGCGACCAAAAATTTGCCGCAGTTCTCGCATACGTAAATATCATTGCTGCCTTCAATGGCTGAGCTCATTTGAGTTGATACATTAACATAGCAGCCCTGACAGACACCATCAATAACCTCAGCCACAGAAAATCCATATCTCTCCCAAAGCCTGTCAAATCTGTCCAGGAGCGCCTCATCAAGTTCTTCCCGAATCAGGTCAGCCTGTTTTTTCAATTCTTCACGTTTCGTTTTTTTGGCTTTTTTCTTCTGGATCTCGATTTCCTGTAGTTTCCAGAGCAGGCTTGCCCGGTGAATGATTTTATCCTCCATCCGAGGAAATCTCAATTCGATTTCAGAGAAGATCCTGAATAGTTCTGACGAAGTCTTGGATTTAAAAACTCTCTCTCTAAACCTTGGCCTCATTAAAAACTTGGCAAGACCTGCAAACAGATGGTTAAAAAGGCCTGGAATAGAAGGGTTCCACACAACTAGAATAATCAGATGAACTTTCTTTTTATCCAAGGAATCAAAATCTATGCCTTCTTTAGACCTTCCTATGGCAACTGCAATGTTTTGGCCTGTATTCATCCGGGCATGAGGAAGCGCCAGTCCATATCCTATAGCAGTCGATTCAAGCCGTTCTCTGTCAATAATCCGTGTTAATATAGGCTTTTTATTCTCAATAAGATTCTCCCTGACTAAAATATCCAGGAGTTCTTCCAAGGCCTGAACTCTATCTTTGGCTTTCAGGTTAAAAATAATCTGGGAAGGCGATATGTAATCTGAAAAATGGGAACTTCTAGAAAGATTTTTATTCTCCATAGAATTATATTCTAACATAAAATCCATAGTTCAAAAAGATAATTTATTTTAAAATCAAAAAAATAGATTTTACTCATTGGATTTAAATAGAAAAATCAGTCTTCCCGTCTGAAAGAACTAGACTGTTTGAACCGGGGAAGTTTATTGCCGTCAGAAAGCAAAGAAATGATTTCCTGTGCCCATCGAGTTATCTGAACAGTTCCGCTCAGATCCCAATCTTTCTCTATTTCATCTGCAACCTTGTGATATCTATATCTCTGGTACTTGTCTCTTTTCTTTTGAATAAAAGCCTTATCTTCTCCCTTTGATGTTATTCCTTCATGAAGCCAGACAGCCGGAATTCCTGCCCGCGCAAAGCTTAATTGATCAGATCGGAAAAAAAAGCCAAAATTAGCTCCTCTTTCCGGGATATATCTCAGATCGATTCTTTCAGCAGCCAGCCTGCATATATCATCCAAATCAGAGTGTCTCCCGCCTATGGAATAAACATCTTCTGTTTCACCCCAAACATTTGTCATTTCAAAATTCAGATTTGCCAGAACAGAAGATTTTGGAAATGGAAGATGACGGACAAAATAATCCGAGCCTAATAACCCCTCTTCCTCGGCAGTCACAGCCACAAATACAAGATTTACCCTAAGAGCTTCAGGACACTGTGAATAATACCGTGCGAGAGATAACATTGATGCTGATGCTGAGCAGTTATCCACAGCACCATTGTAAATTTGGTCTCCTTCCTTCTGTGGATCACGTCCTAAATGGTCATAATGAGCCGAAAAAATGACATACTGGTCCCTGACCTTTTTGTTTTTTCCTTTTAGTATGGCACTTATATTCACTGTTGATACAGAGTAAAATTCAGATTTTTGGCGAACTCTCACGCTTAATCCAAGTGGAACAGGTTTGAAATCTTCCTTTTCAGCCTGTGCCGCAAGTGCGATCCTGTCCAGGCCTGCAGCATTCAAAATTTTCTCTGCTGCATCTCCATGGATCCACCCATGAAAAAAAAGGTTGTTTTCTTTATCCGGGAGAAAAAAGCTCTCTCCTGCCCATGAATTCTGCACAACTTCCCAGCCGTACGCAGCACCTTTTGTGTTATGTATAATCAGAATACCAGTCGCACCCAGCTGAGATGCTTTTTCAAATTTATAAGTCCAGCGGCCATAATATGTCATATCTTCTCCATCGAAGATTCCACCTGGATAATTTCCGGGCTCATTGACTTCCACAAGAAGTACTTTTCCCTTAAGGTCTATGTTTTTAATATCATTCCAGTTTCTCTCCGGTGCCTGGATAAGATAGCCGCAGTAAACAAGTTCTCCTTCTACCCCATAGGGACAATCCTCCCGCTCAGAACCAAGCACAAAATCCTTACTGATATTAAATTGTAAATTTGTATTCTCTGAAAACACTTCCAAGCTTGCGTTTTTATCAGGCATGGTCCCTTTAAGGTCAAAAGGCTGACGATATTCATTTCCGAATGCAGGGTCAAGTCCCAGGCCCCGGAAGAAATTTTCCTGATAAAGAGCGGCTATCGCCAGGCCTTTGCTGCCCACAAGACGACCTTCAAGCAGGTCGTCGGAAAGAAATCGAATATGGGCTTCAATCTCATCCGGAGATATGTCCTTAACCCATTTCCTTGACTTCCCACATCCCCAAAACATTAATAAAATTAAAGAAAATATCACTAGATTTCTAAAATATTTCATTCTTCATTCCTTTCAAACAATAATCCTTACCATTACTCCATCTAATTTTGTTAAATAAAAATTCTAATGTCAACAGTTGGGGACTGTTTCTGTCTATGATATTATAAAAAGATGAAAGAACTAAAAACTAAAGCAAAAAAATTTATCGATGAATTTAAAGGGGAAAATTATGCTTATGGTATTGGATGTCTGAGAAAAGTTGGCTCTATTACAAGGCCTCTGGGTCCAAAAGTTCTTTTTATAACCAGCCTCAATAAACGGGATCCTGAACATTACAACAATATTCTAAATTCCTTTACGGATTCCAGCCTGGAAATAACCGCACAGACCCCAAGTTCTCGACCTAATTCGCCCAAGGAAGACGTATTCAGGATGAAGGAAGCCATTCTTGCTGCAAAACCTGATTGTATTGTCACTGCTTCAGGAGGATCAGGAATCGATGCTGCAAAAGCAGCCATTGTTCTGGCATGTCTTGGAGACGATATCGAAAGATATTTTGGTGTCGGCAAAGTGAGCAAAAGACTGGAGACTCTTAAAGAAACCCTACTCCCTCATATTGCTGTCCAGACCGCCTCCGGCTCCTCTGCCCATCTGACAAAATACTCTAATATTACAGATTTCAAAACGCTCCAAAAAAAGCTTATCATCGATGAAGCCGTTGTCCCCTCGCGGTGTGTTTTTGACTACAGCCTTACAAAATCTATGTCCAAGGCTTTCACATGTGATGGCGCTTTTGACGGCCTTGCACACTGTCTCGAAGTCTATTATGGTGCAAACGATGAGTCTTTTAATAAAATAGAAGAAATCTCCCTTACAGGAATTGAACTTATAATTGCTTCTTTAGAAAAAGTCATAGACAAACCTCATGATATAGAAGCAAGAGAAGCTATCGGTCTCGGAACAGACCTCGGCGGATATGCCATCATGATCGGAGGAACAAACGGCGCCCACCTTACAAGCTTTGCCCTGGTAGATGTTCTCAGCCACGGAAGGGCCTGCGCTATATTAAATCCCTACTATACGGTCTTCTTCGCACCTGCCATCCAAAGGCAGCTCAAACAACTTGCCGGACTTTTTGCTAAATACGATCTGATGAAGAAAGATCCCTCGGTTCTTAAAGAAAAAGAATTGGGACTTGCTGTAGCAGAAGGGATGATCGCTCTTGGCAGACGTGTAGGTTTCCCGGCAACACTCTCAGAAATCGATGGAATCAGCAATGCTCACATCAAGAGAGCTCTCGAGGGCGCAAAAAACCCTCAACTTGAGTCAAAACTTAAAAACATGCCAGTACCTCTAACAGCTCACATGGTGGACGAATACATGGGCCCTATTCTGGAAGCAGCCATGACCGGAGATTTCAGCCTTATAAAGACGTTCACATGTTGATACTATTCTGAGGTTAGTCATCTTAAAAACTAGCTTAAATTATTCTGTCTTTTTGTATCCTTCTGGCAGGTCATCACGATGGGAATTTCATTTTTTGTTCATGACAATTTTCTCTAAATTTCATCAAATTTCCACCCTCTGAACTGCTGCATCAACAATAATACACAGAACAAACATATCCGGTCAACAAGAAGTCCGCAAGAAATAGAGAATCATCCACTCACTCCATTCCTCACGACGCTTGGCATGACAAGAGGGGCAGAATCCGCGGGTCTTGCAGGAAAACATCAGTAATTTTTCTCTCCCACAATCAGAACACTTTATCCGCGCGAATCCACACTTAGGATTGCCGCAGTCCAGATATTTGTCCACCACTTCCTCAATAATGGGACGGAGATAACCATACTCACGCTCAAATCTTGACTCATAAACCTTAAGGAAGCTGTCAATGTGATGGAAAAGCACACGGTAAAACACCGTCCTCTCCGGATGACGCTGACTATATACCCTGCTCATGGCAGAGATTGTGATTCAAGAAACACGCCAAAAGGGTTAGCTGCCTTGTATTCCCCTATAAGCAGCTAAGCTAGGCTTTAGGTAGAAGTTAGAAGATGTAAACTGCTGTTTACTTTATAAAAAGATATAAAGTCAGTTCAAGCTTCTTCTATTCGTTTCTTCTCAAGACTAACAGCCTGATTAAAAGATTTATCAAACCAATCTTTCTTTTTCCAGTATTCTTCTTCAAATGGAAGCCATGACCCAGCATGTTTAGCTTTCATTTTCATGCCCCAAAAATAATATTTATTTAAAAGTCTCGGTCGTATTTTTTTTCTCCCGAAAGAATTAAAGCAATTTTCTTCGAGAGTTTTTTATATTTTTTCTTGATTCTCTCTCTTTTATTGGACTTCCAATAATTGCAGTAACGTTCTTCATAGTAACTCATGAAATGCTAAGAAACTTTACAGTTGTTTTTTAACAACCGTTCCCATCTTCTTTCCATTATGTCTTTTTTGGACATTTCAACGAGTTCATTAATTACATCTTTCTCTAAAAGTTCATTCATAGAAACCTTTTTAGATACATTAATTTGATGTCTGAATCCATTAGCAGGATAATTATTGTAGAAAGCAACAACATTTATTAATACGTCACTGTAATAAACTCTTATTTCATACTCCTTTTCTTCAAAAGAAAATTGAATTGTTTTAAATAATATCATTCTTGCTTCCTTAAATATTGAAAATCATTAGCTTAATGCTTTATCTTAAAATCTAAATTCATCAGGTTCTGATTCTTCAAAAGTTTCTCTACAAGATTTTAAAGCTCTTTCAATTACATTCCAAATTTTCTTAAGTAGCTCCTCATTCCAGTTATACATTCTCTTATTCGAGCACTGTGATAAACTTCTTAAGCTATCTAGAACCCGCTGGACACGTTTTTCGGCAATTCGCTTAAATCGTTCTTCTTTTGTTTCGCCTTTCATAAGTACCTCCATATTATTTTAGAAGCATTATTTATTAAATAATGTACTAAATATTCGGCACTATTATATTTTTATTGTACTATATTAAATCTATTTGTCAAGCAATATTTTATTATTAATAGTTGATGTTATATAAATATTACTTATTCTATATTTCCCAAATGGGCATACCGGCCCACATAATCTCCGGAATGATACATGACCACACCGTCTGTCTCGACGAGATAAGCAACCTCCGGCACTCCGTCATGATGATCGTTTATCGTGTAGGCCTCAACGCCCCTTATTCTTGTTATTAACTCATCAATAGTTATGGGAAGTCTTTTTTGAATTTTCAGCACCTCCACTTGCCCAACTGGGCCTATATTCACCGGCAGGGTGATTGGTCAGTCGGCGCTGATTGGTGCCGTCGGCATTCATGATATAGATCTCGTAATTACCGTCGCGGTTTGTTTGAAAAACAATGTATCTGCTATCCGGTGACCAAATAGGGGCCTCATCAATATATTCTGTATTAGTTATTTGCTGAATATTACTTCCATCCGCATCCATAATATAAATATTACGTCTCTTGATGTCTGTTTTAAATGAAAAGAAGGCAATCTTTCTACCATCAGGTGACCAGGCGGGGAAGAATTTTCCCTTTTGGCTATTCGTTAACCGTTTTTGATTTTTACCGTCTTTATCCATTACATAAATTTCTCTAATTCCATCACGTTCGGAATTAAATGCGATTTTGCTGCCATCTGGCGACCAACTTGGATAAACATCATTGGCTTTAGTATTTGTTAATCGTTGTAAATTACTGCCATCTTCATTGATAGTATAAATTTCGGGATCTCCACTTCTTGTTGAAACAAATACGATTTGCTTTCCGTTAGGAGACCATTTTTGATGATAGTCGTCTGACTGATTATTTGTTAATCGTCTTTGTTCCCTGCCGTTAGCATTCATGAAATAAATTTCTTCATTTCCATCACGATCTGATAAAAAAGCGATTTTCTTGCCATCAAGTGAGAAGGCAGGACAAAGATTATTTGCGTTACCGTATGTGAGTCGCCTGAGGTTATTACCATCGGCATTCATAACATATATTTCGTGGTGTCCGTCCCGTGTGGAATAAAAAGCAATCTTCCCGCTGATTTCCTCATTTCCGTTGCTGAGTACAAAAATAAACATAAAAACGATTAAAAAACAAAATAACTTTCGCATTATTCCTCCTTATTCAATTCATCGCCTTCGCGAATGACAATTATGAATTGTATTAGTCTAAAAAATATTATTTTGTTTTTTTTATCTCTCTATGTGTCAGCCTAAATATTTTGCCAGACACGATAGGTAACACGATTATGTGATGCACCTCCTGCCGGAATCGATTATTTGATAGACTACCCGCAAGGTCAAATCTAAAAAATGGAAGTGCACAAATTAATTGTATGGGAATTGCCGCAGCAGAAGGAATGATCGCTCTTGGCAGACGTGTAGGTTTCCCCGCAATACTTTTAGAAATCGATGGAATCGGCAATACTTAAATTATTCTGTCTTTTTGTATCCTTCTGGCAGGTCATAAATACCTTTTGGGGCTTTTCTATCTTTGGCTTCGACCAGTTCTTCTGTTCTCTTCATTTCTGATCCCATGACTGATGAAGTTGATGAGGACAACACGGTTATGCCTTTAACTTTTTTCATCTCTTCAAACACTTCTTTAAATCCGGGTTGTCCGCCCATCATTGCTGAACCGAGTGTTCTGTAAAACTCATAATTTATTTTAATATCTTCTGTCGTCCATATCTCTGAGGTGGTAGTTGACATCATTATTGTCATTTTCATTATGTATTTCCTGCAGTTCCAGCCTTTTATTTTTTCCTTTTCGCCCGTATCAGTAATTTCAATTTTTGGCTTCATCATAGAAGAAAAACCCTTCATGAATTTCTTTGCCTCAGCTTTTTCTTCATCAGAAGCATCAATTCCTTCAATACCCTGTGATATTATGTCGCCAATTCCTCCAACAGGTATTTCTGCATAAGTCATCTTGGCATGATCTATCATATACATTACATTCTTATCCAGCCTGATTATGGTCGATCTTTCTTCACCCTGGTCAATCCGTGCCTTATCATCTGCCATCCACATAATAGTCATTTCATCTTTTGCTGGCTCACTCTTTCCCATGATCGAATAAGCATCTGCATGGCTTTTCTGCTTAATATAAACATCTGCTTGGAGCACAAGAGGAAGGGCAACACATGTCATAATAAAAAATAAACTTAATCCCTTAAGAACTTCTTTCAATTTCATGATTAAACCTCCTGTTAATAATATATTCTATTTATCAGTTTTCTGTCAATTTTCACTAGATCTTACATGACAGATTCTTTTCAGAAATATACACATACAATTTTTCATTACTGTATCACCCTGATAATTTCTACCGCCTTTATGTAATATACAAATATAGAGTATTTTATTCAATAAATACCTAGGATATCAAGATTTTATATTACTAAGGACATGGTCAGCTTGATATCAGGAATATATCCCTCTCATAGGGCAGCCCGTGTTAATCCAATTCAGGCCCTCCGACACGATTAAAAAAAGACTTGACAAACCTTGATTCTGTATTATATTATTAATACAGTAATACAGGAGCATTTGAATTGATTAAACTAAACACAAAAAGCTTTATACCTATTTATGAACAAATAAAAAAGCAGATAAAGAGCAAAATTACCCTGGGAGATTTAAAACCAGATGAACATTTGCCATCAATAAGAGACCTTGCTTCCCGGCTTATTGTCAATCCCAACACAGTTGCCCGCGCATACAGAGAACTTGAAAAAGAAGGTTTTATCTACACACGCAAAGGAAAAGGATGCTATATCATTGACAATCCGTCTCCCTTAATCAAAGAAGAACGCAAAAAAATATTAAATCAAATTTTTGACGAAGCTATCGGAGAAGCAAAAAAGTATAAGTGTGATTCAGATGAAATAAAACGGATTTTTAAACAAAGGATGAACACTGATAACAGAGAATACAACCGGGGAGGGAGAAATGACTGAAATTCTAAAAGTAGAAAACCTCTACAAAAACTTCGGCAGGAAAAAAGTCCTCGAAGATTTCAACATGACTCTCGAGAAAGGAAAAGCATATGGACTTCTGGGCAGAAATGGTGAGGGTAAAACAACTTTAATCCGGATGATAATGGGAGTTATTCCGTCTGATAAAGGAGAAATATTCTATAAAGGTAAAAGAATTAGATTCAGCGATACTTCATATAAAAGTGAAGTAGGCTATATCGCAGAAGAGTCGATTTTCTTCTCGTGGATGACAATAAAAGGGCTGATGGATTTTAATTCATCATTTTATCCAAAATGGAATGCTCAGAAAGCAAATAAATTTCTAAAAAGATTTTCTCTGGATAAAAAAATGCGAATAAAGAATCTCTCCAGAGGAATGAAGCTCAAGTTGGGACTGATTATAGCTTTAGCTTCAGAGCCAGAACTTTTAATTCTTGATGACCCTACTTCCGGATTGGATGTTCCAACAAGGCATGATTTCCTTAAAGATATTATAAGAGAGATTCTTGAATTCGGGACTACTATCCTATTTTCCTCGCATCTAGTCCATGAACTAGAGGGGGTCATTGAACATCTGAGCATACTTCATCATGGAAACCTCATTGTGGATGAAGACTTCCAAAAGATAAAGAACTCAATAAAACGAGTCCACATATTATTTGATGAACCCCCTCCAGATAAAATAAAAATCGAAGGGATTCTAACGGAGCAAACGGACGGGAACAGAAAGGTTCTTGTTATTTATCCATGGAATGAAGAAAAAGAGAATAAGATCATGTCATCAACATCGGCTCACCTGGAAATTGAGCCATTATCACTTGAAGAAATCTTTATAAGCTTTGTTTCTTAGCCAAAAGGAATACAGGCTTTGGAGGAACCAATGTTTGGAAAAATATTTTTAAAAGAATGGAGAGAAAATATACTTATTTTTTCTTTGGCAATATTAATGATATTATGCTTGATTGTTTTGAATCTATCCAGTCAAAAAGAATTAACACTTTATTTCTCCGGGATGTTTTTAATGCTGTTTCTTCCTTTTTCTGCACTCATAATCGGTTCAGGTGGCTTTTACTCAGAGTTTAAGGATAATGCATGGGAATACCTTTTTTCACGTCCAATCAGAAAAGAAAAAATCTGGATTTACAAATACATTTCCCTTATGAGTATCTTGCTTTCCATCTTTTTGGTTTTCTTCCTGACCAAGCATTTTCTGCCCGGACTAAATGAAACCCTGAAAGATTTTGATGTCCACTCCGAGTTTTCAGGTCTTTTCTCATTCTCTCTTTATGTTATACTGCCTCTGTTTGCATTTACAATTTCCTTTTCACTTTCAATACTCTATGAAAAACAATTCATAATTATTCTAACTTCAATTATCATCGGAACAGCTCTGGGATTTTTATATTTAAAATATCTAGTATTCCTTTGGATGACATATTTCTATACGAGAGGATTCAAAAGTTTTGTTCTATTTATAGCATTGAGTTTTATCATAGCCTCGATTTTAACACTCATGAAATGCGATTTTTCCCAGACAGGGAAAAAAATATTAACATTCTCTAAATATGCGGTTATATTTCTTGTGGTCTCTTTCTTCTTAGGCACAGCATATGTCACAAAGGGCAAGATGTTTTCCCCAAGTAAAGAATTTTACCCTTATTTTTCATACAAGCATCAAGGAGATGTTTATTTAAGCTCGTTCACACATGGAATTTTCAAGTACGACTCGAAACAGGATAAACTCGAAAAACTCAGCAAAAAATCCAGATTTGCATATTATAGATTTTCAGCAAGAGGGAAAAAGATAGTTTTTATCAAAGAAACTAAACGAAAGAATATCTGGCACGATGATCTATGGATCATGAATACAGATGGATCTGAAGAGAAAGCTTTGATAGAATCACACAAAAAAGATTCACCTTTTCATAATGTGCACATCGAATCCTGCATCCTTTCTCCGGGAGAAGAAAGAGTTGCTTTTATCGCTATATCCAGGGGTATAATGATAGAGAATAATTTGCCGGTTTTGTGGTGGATGAATACGGACGGAACAGGCTTGAAAAGTCAACCCCTCGATTTTCCGCACTATATAAATTCTCATTTGATTGCCTGGCCTATGTTTGAAGATTCTATCATCTTGTTACTTGAAGAAAAGACATCCCGCCCTAAATCTCGTTTTAAAATTGTCAAAATTAACTTTGATAAGGGGAACTCACAAGTCCTGACTGACGATTTAACAAGAACTTATCTAGTACGTGTTTCTCCTAAGCATGACTTTCTGGCGTTCGGATTTAAGGACAAAAATATAGATAGAGAAGCACTGGCAATTCTCAATCTTAAGACTCTTGAAATAAAGGAAGCCTATATTGCAGATCTTTTAAAATCTTTTAATGTGAAATGGAGCCAGAACGGAGATAAAATCGCCTTTTCAATAGAAAATGAATTTTGGGTGTATACACTAGCCGAAAATAGAGCCGAAAAAATAATGTATTTGGATAAGGGAGGAAGGCTTTCATTTGACTGGCTCTCTGAAGGAGATAGACTTGTTTTGGCTGGGCCTGGATACGGGGACATGCGAATTATAGGGAAAGACCTAAACGAAGAAAAAAGGATTAAAACCCCCAATATGAACAAAAATCAACAGCCCATTTACATATGGGGACTGGATAATAAAGTTCTTGTTAAATTTCAAAGAGGGCATCTCTGGCGTGTTGATTTAGAAACAGAAGATTGGAAGAAAATAGATTAGTCATTTTATCCACTTGTTGATATATTCTCTGCTGCCATTCCCAATTTGACAATCATTCTTTTACTATGATATAAATTAACAAGTTGTTAGCAAGTAAAATTCGCGGGGAAAGTGCAAAAAATCGATGTAACCCAAAAAATTAAATCCCTTCTTCTATAATGATGTAAGGAGGAAGGCAATGAAAAAAACCAAATTGCTTTTCGCTCTTTTGATACTCTTGGGGATTATTATTTTTTTCAGTTTTAATGTATTCGCTTTAAATGAGCATATCAAGATAGATGGCTCATTACGAATCACTATTCCTCCCATGGAAGGTAACTTCCATGAACGTTTTCTTTTTACGCCTATATTTATCATAGAAAGTTATGAGAACGAAATCATTATATGGAGAGGATCATTCCTTCAGATATATTCACAAGAAGGTCAATCAACTAAGATATTAGGAAGAAGGGGAGAAGGTCCGGGAGAATTTTATTTGATTTCAGACATAAGCAAATCAAATGGGGTGTATTATATTCTCGATTTTCCCAATAGATTGAACATTTTCGATAAACAGTTCACTTATAAGAAAAGATTTGACTTGGCTGGGGAAAAAAATTCCCCCATCATTTATGATCTGTCAGTTGAAAACAACACTATTGCTGCGGCTCAAAGGTGGAGAGGAAGTTCTCCTTTAAAAGACAAAACCATCTCGATATATACTGGGGAGGGGAAGTGGATAAACAGCTTTTTTGAGAAAAAGAAGGGGTGGAAGTCTTTTCCTAATGACTCAATTCTCGGAGGAAAAATTATTGTTATTAATAAAACTGTTTACTTTGCTTATCAGACGCTCAATTGCATTTGGAAATTCAATCTTCAAGGTGATCTAATCAAAGAGAAGTCGTTTGGCAAAAGTTGGTGGCGGAAGGTTTCATATAATAAAAAGGAAGAACTGAAAGCAAAAAAAAGAAAAGGTTACAACCCGGGAAAGTATTATGAAGAGGTCATTTCTTCAGGAGATTTAATCGATAGAATGTATTACTATAAGAATCATCTGTTACTTCGTATATTGAGGGATCATGAGGGAATTGCAGAAACTATCATTCTTTTATTGGATTTAAATCTAGAAATTGAGGAAGGACCATTCTTTTTAAAGGGGTACTATCTATCAGGGGTTGGAAAAGAATATTTGTATTTTACTAGGTATTTGGGAGAATATTCTTCTATAAGTGATACCGACGCAGAAATATTGAAATGCAGAATCATACGCTAATTAAGCTGATTATTTTATTACTGTTTTTTTTTGTATCATCATCCTTCCATCTAGTTTATTCGCAATCTTTGGATGATGATTTCATATTGATAAACAGATGGCATTTCCCAAATAATATAGCAACCGGTTATGTTTGGGATGCCTTCTTAGATATGGACAGACAACTTTCGTTGATGTTTTTTCGAGATGGCATCAAGATTATTTCTTCCTCTGGGGTGGAGGATCTAACTAGAGTTGGCCAAGGTCCAGGAGAAATGGAGCGCTGGGTGGCCATGTTTCTCACAGGTCCTTATTTAATCGATGTTGAACGGTCGGGAAAACTAATTTATTTTAAAAAAGATAATAATTCATATAAATATGATAAAACGCTCTGGCTCGATTCTACTCGTAATTTTCCATTCATAAAGGGCGCAGTTTTTTCGGATGGAAAGTGGTATTTGGCCGGTTTTTCTTCAATTTGGGAGGAGAAACCGCATCGTGTCCATGGATATTTTCTCTCTGTTTATAAAAACGGGAAGCAAATCAAACAGCTTTTTTACAAAGATTTTAATGGTATATATAGGGGGCCTAACCTGTTAACAGCCCATATAAAACTATTCAATAAAAATGTTTGGATGATGTTGGCATCGGAACCTGAAGTGCATATTTTTGATACAGAGAAGGATATCTTAATTAAAAAAGTTCCTCTAAGGATGCCCGAATTCTACAGGCCTATTCAAGATTATATTCCCTGGAGGAGATATTCATTAGATAAGTTGCCTAAAATTTATGAGGATTGGGAGCTTTCTTATTCCCGGATTGAAAATTTTATTGTTAATGAAAAATACTTAACTATCCAGATACGAACTGCAAATCCGCTCAAGCCGAAATTTGCTATGCTTTTTTTCGATACGAAGAAATTTGCGCTTAATAAAATTTATTTTTGTAATGATCTTTTATTAACAGAAAAGGACGGGGAGTACTATTTTTTTGAGAATGGAGATCCGGGTTTTGATGAAGAAGCTACCTGTGTTTCTATAAAAATATATAAAAAAAAATGAAATGCTTCGAAATATAGCAACAAGAAAGTCAGATAAATATATTAATTTGATAATCTTTATTTTGGTAATATGCTTAGGTCTGGTACTTTACTTACGGTTTACCAAAAAAAGAAAAAACTATCTAAAAGTCAATAAGATTGAGAATATTCTTCTAATTACACCGGGAAATAAAGAAATAGAATTTAAAGATATATTAGGCCATGATGAATCTTATATATTGTTTTTTGAGCTATCGAATTGCCCGCCTTGCATTTTTAAGGGATTAAAGGAGATTCGAGAATTAAAAAAAAGAGGGAAGAATGCTTCGGTTGTAGTCATTCACAATTGGATTGACGAATGGAAACACTGGACCAGAAATGTCGATTTTAACCAAATTTATATGTTAAAAAAAGAACACCTTGAAAGGGAATTTTTCTTTCTCTATCTACCCCTACTTATAAGGTTCAAAAACAGAAAAATTTCTGATTATAAATATATTACATTTTAGTAAAAGATATTCGATTTGAATTTATTGAACTGCCTCCAAAATAGGGACAAACGGTTATCCGTTAGTTGATTAAGAGAGAGAATAAAGTGTACGGATTACGGCTCTGAAAAGTTGCTGATGTTTTCTTGTCACGGCCGGGGTTTCTGCCCATCGTGCCATACCAAGCGGCAAGAGGAGTGGGGAGATCTGTGTGTATGCATCACACAGGCAGAGTGGATAAGGGAGGAACTGGTACCTGACACCCCCCACCATCATGTGGTATTCACTCTCTCTAAGATAATACGGATATTCTTCAAATACAAACGCTCGCTTCTCTCTGAACTCTGTCTCTGCGGAAAAGAGGCGCTTGTGACATTTATATATGGGGACTGGATAATAAAGTTCTTGTTAAATTTCAAAGAGGGCATCTCTGGCGTGTTGATTTAGAAACAGAAGATTGGAAGAAAATAGATTAGTCATTTTACCCACTTGTTGATATAATTTTAATTGCTTAATAGCATCAGCAGTTTTTATATTTTTATAAATAATTCAATATAAGTATTATGGAAAAGTCTAAGGTCTCTATCGTAAATGATGAGTGTCCTATCTGATAATTTGAAAAATTAAAGAGGAGAATATTGAATATGAAACAATGGATAAAGGGCGGATTCCTGTACTATATCGCTAGTATCTTGCTGGTCCTGGCCTATCTGTTACTCTGGTTTTTAGATAATCCTGCCGGTATCGAGGAAATACGATATGCCGGATGGATAATCTTCGCGGTCGGTCTTGTCTTAATCTTTCTGCCTATGTTTGTTTTTCGCAGTAAGGGCAAGGTGAAAAAGGAAAATGATTGGACTGAGACCTCAGTTGTCGTTGACACAGGAATCTACGCCATTGTTCGGCATCCGCTCTATCTGGGTTGGTTACTCATGTACGTTGCAATTATTTTCTGGAGTCAACATTGGTTGACGATAATTGTTGGGGTTCTAGGTATGACATGTGTCTACTTAATTTCAAGACAGGAAGACCAGCGACTCGTCGAGAAGTTTGGCAATAACTATAAACGCTATATGCGCTCTGTACCAAGAATGAATTTCTTGGTGGGGGTCATACGGCTTGTACGACGGAGAAATAGAGGTTGAAAACTGCAACTAATTCCAAGTCACTTATAGGCTTGTTTTCACTTTTGCTGATTTTAATCAGTTCTTGCCTCAAATCATTGGGCAGTCTAATGGTTAACGTCTGTTTCATATTTGTTCCTCGTGTTATGGGGTAACACGTTTCCATGCTGAAGTCGATAATCGGCTTTTTCATTAAGGATTTAATACTGTTTCTTCCCATAGGATCTCCTTTTTTATGAGGGACGAATACACTTTAAATAATTCTCACTTCAAAATGATGTCTAGTGCTATTGGGATTTGAAGTATTGATTTGGAGTGACTAGAAGTATCCTTGTCTAATTCTTTGTGAGATTAGCGAAAGCTAAGTCATGAATAAGTTCTTTCGTCTTAAGGATGTCGGCAGCCATGTTTCGGTCTTTATCCCAGGGAGGGATATGTTCTCGGATTTTGTCAATAACAGGGGCCAGAGGTTTTGCCGGATTGAGAGGTTTTAAGAATTCCAGCGCTTGAGCCGATGCGAGTAGCTCAATAGCTAATATTGTCTCTACATTATCAACGACTTCTAGCGCCTTGCGAGCCGAAATCGTACCCATACTGACATGGTCTTCTTTATTGCCTGAGGTAGGGATAGAGTCGATACTGGCAGGATGACAGAGGATTTTATTTTCAGAGACCAGTGCCGCAGCCGTCACTTGAGACACCATAAGACCGGAATTCAATCCTCCCTCCTGGACTAAAAAGGCCGGGAGCTCGGATAGGGCAGGGTTGACTAGCCTTTCCGTCCTACGTTCAGAAATGTTCCCTAGCTCTGCTACCGCAATTTTTAGAAAATCCATCAAAAAAGCCACTGACTCTCCATGGAAATTCCCTCCGGATATGAGCTCTTCATCTTCAGCAAAGACCATTGGATTGTCCGTGGCTGAATTCATTTCGATGGTCAACATCTTTTCGACGTATTCCAACGTATCCCGGACCGGCCCATGCACCTGTGGAATACACCGAAGGGTATAACTATCCTGGACTTTGGCGCAATCCCTGTGGGATGCCAAAATTTCGCTTTCGCTAAGCAGCCTCCTCATGTTTGCCGCACATTCCGTCTGTCCCTTGTAAGGCCTCTCTCGATGGATGCGGTCATCGAAGGCTGTCAGCGTTCCTCTCAGAGCCTCCAGCGATAAAGCGCCAGCGATATCGGCTGTTTCGGCAAGATTCAGTGCAATGTGCAGTGCTTTCGCACCAACAGCCGTCATAACTTGTGTTCCGTTTATCAAGGCAAGGCCTTCTTTAGATCGAAGTTTACAAGGTTCGAGTCCGGCCTCCTTCAGGACTTCTTCTCCATCACCTTCAATTTCGTCATACCCAGCTCTTCCTTCTCCGATCATCACCGATGCCAGATGTGCCAGGGGTGCTAGATCTCCACTCGCTCCTACTGATCCTTTTTCCGGAATAAGGGGATAAATTTCTCTATTTATCATCTCGATGAGCAACTCGAGCACTTCAACAGATATTCCTGATCGACCTTTAGCCAACACATTGGCCCTTAAAGCCATGATCATTCTCGCCAAATCTTCAGTAAAAAAATTGCCTACGCCGGCTGAATGAGATCGAATCAGGTTGTACTGGAGTTGCTCGACTTGCTCAGGAGGAATCACCACATCGGCAAACTGTCCGAATCCTGTTGTCACTCCATATACCACCTGATTATCGGCAACGATTTTGTCCACGACTTCTCTTGAAGCTTTGACTTTCTCACGAGCTTCATCCTCTAGCAAAACCATCGCTTTTTTCTCTCCAATATCTATCAAGTCCTGAAGACTGAGCGAATTTCCATCTAGGGCTACTGTTTTCATGGCTTACTCCTTCCCATAAAAGGGGCTATCCGATAATTTATTGATCAAGGCGAAAATGATGATTGCCGCCAATTTTGCTGTCCTGTTGTCTTCATCAAACCTGGGTAGAACTTCCGCTATGTCGAAGCTGGTGACCTTCTTTGAGGCCACAATATGTTTGATCAGTTTGAGGCCCGTTTCCGGGTGCAGTCCGAACGGTTGGGGTGCACTCACCCCGGGCGCAAAGGCCGAGGAAAAAACATCCGCGCAGATTGTGAGATAAATATGATCGTTTTTAGCTATAAATTCATCCACCTTTTCCACGACATCAGGTAAGGTTGAATCCTCAATGTCTTTAGCTAATATATACTGCGCGCCTATTTCATCTGCTTTTTTAAAAAGGGCGAGTGTGTTTCCTGTTTTTTGGATCCCCAGATAAAAAAGTGACAGCTCCTTTTTGTTGCGCGCGCTCTCATCGGCGATCTGTGCAAACATAGAGCCGGAACTTGGACCGTCTTTGTAAGGTCTTAAGTCAAGGTGGGCATCAAAGCTGATTATTCCCACCCGAGGTTGTTCCTTTCCCTCTTTTTTGAGTACGTTTACGATTCCCTGGTAATGGCCATAGGCAAGATCGTGTCCACCACCGAGAATAATAGGGAAGAGATTCATTGAGAGCATCTTCTCCACAAGTATAGAAAGTTCTACTTTAACTTGTGCTTGGTTTTCCTCTGTGCAGGTGATGTTGCCCCCGTCAAAGATTTGGGTGTTTTCATCGAAGCTCCGTGGATGATTGGACAGTTCTTTACGAATGAATGATGGAGCCCTGTTTGACCCACTCCTTCCTAAATTTTTCTTCACCCCTCTATCACAGTAATAACCCAGAAAACAGAAACCCATCCTTCCTGGTTGAAGTGGTTTTAAGTCATCTCTCCTGAAATCGATGAACTCAATGAGCTGGTGCCACCGGAGAGAATCTGCATCCTCGAGATCATCAATCCTTCCAGACCAGGAAGATGGGCGTTCAGGCTTATAATATTTTAGTGAGCACATTTTTATTCCTGTTTATTCCTTTTTTGTATACATTTTTAGGTCTTTTGCGGCATGTAGGCCAGGAACCAATCTGTGGTCCGTGTCGCAGAGTCAATGATTTCAGGGAATCTGCGACATCCGTGCACAGCTTCTGGATACATAGCTAAAACCGACGTTTTTCTGTGCCCTTAATAAGAATGTTAAGTTCGCACACACTCTAACATCAGGTCTCGGCCCCTTAACCTATCAAAAGAACGCAACCTTCATCGATCAGTTAGGAATTTGCTGAAGGCAGCCGATTCGTTTCTTTTCTCATCATCTTTTATATAGGATATAAGGGCGGTTCTCTTTTAACATCCGAGAGATGATAGTTAACATACACCTTGCTGTAGCAACCTTTGCAGGGTTTGGACCTTTCCTCTTTATCAATTTATTATAAAAACATCTCATATATGTAAATGTCAAGTACTTTTGAACTAAACCGCTTCGCGGTATAGGGATAATCGTTTGATCATTTAAACCTGAATAAACTTTCATTTCACTCACAAACCTTCTTTGAAGAGTCTAAGATTGGTATCACAAAATCTATAACTTTATGAAGGAGGTTTCATGAATACTTTACGTCAACGAATGTTGGAAGACATAAGGGTTCGCAATCTTTCTGCCACTACCAGGAAGCGTTATTTGGACAGGATCGCAGTATTTGCTAATCATTTCAACAAGTCCCCTGCATTATTGGGAGCTGAGGATATTCTTCAAATACAATCGTTCGATTCTTTCTGAACTATGTCTCTGCGGAAAAGAAACGCTTGTGACATTTACATATGGGGACTGGATAATAAAGTTCTTGTTAAATTTCTAAGAGGGCATCTCTGGCATGTTGATTTAGAAACAGAAGATTGGAAGAAAATAGATTAGTCATTTTTCCCACTTGTTGATATAATTTTAATCGTTTAATAGCATCAGCAGTTTTTATATTTTTATAAATAATTCAATATAAGTATTATGGAAAAGTCTAAGGTATCTATCGTAAAGGTTGCAGACTACGGAAGCGAAAAACTTTACGAAGGCATTAAAAAAGGGCTTGATTATCTCGGGGGCCTGGAAACTATTATAAAGCCCGGAAGCAAAGTCTTCGTGAAAATCAACCATCTTTCCCCTCCTTCGCCACCAGAAAAAGTCATCATTACGCATCCTTGTTTTACAAAACAGGTTCTCCGGCTGCTGAAACAACTCAACTGCAAAATCATTGTGGGCGATGATATTCAATCAAAAAGCAAAGATGGCTTTTTAATCTCCGGATACCGCAAAGTTTGTGACCAACTTGGAGTTCACCTTGTTAACCTGAAAGAATCAGGATTCAGAGAAGTCACATGCCGCGGTCAAGTTATAAAAAAAGTCTATGTTTCGCCTGTCGTGCTCGAATCAGATTTTATTGTTAACCTTCCTAAACTAAAGACTCACTCTCTTACTATGTTCACGGGGTCGATAAAAAACATGTTCGGCATAATCCCTCTTGGACTTCGCACACATTACCACCGCCAGTATTTCCAAAATGATATCTTCGGTCAGATGCTTGTGGATATATTCTCTACTGCCACTCCCCATTTGACCATCATGGACGGTATAAAAGCGATGGAAGGTGAAGGGCCATCAGCAGGAAAACCAAGAGACGTAGGAGTTATTCTCGCAAGCCGGGACGGCGTAGCAGTAGATGCCGTAGCCTCAAAAATAATCGGCTTTAACACCATGGATATCTCCACAACACGAAATGCTCACGAGCGAGGTCTTGGAATCGGAAAGATTGAAGAGATTGAAATCCTGGGTGAAAAAATCAGAGATGTTGAAGTCAGAGACTTCAGACATTCAGCCATTGCCATTGGTTTTCTTCAGAGAAAGGTCCCTCAATTTCTTTATGCGTGTATTCAAAATCAAATTACTCTCACACCTGAAGTACGTAAGGACAAATGCACAGGCTGTATGGAATGCATAAAAATCTGCCCTGCTGGAGCGGCAAAACTCACCGAGAAAGCTGCATGGATAGACAAGAGTATCTGTATCCACTGCATGTGCTGTCATGAGGTCTGCCGGTATCAGGCTATAAAGCTTAATCAAAAACCAATAGGAATGATTCTGAACATAGCCAGAACAATATACCAGAAAGTGAACGCTTTCTTAACTTAATCAGTATAACTTTGGCTTTATTTCTTTTAATTCCTGTTTGAATTTTCTTATCTCATCTATCTTAATATTCTGAATTTCACACACATAAGATGGAACTTTCCCTAAATGGCCGCTTGAAAAAGCAGCATTTACAGGGCAAATCGAACAATCCTCCAACTTCTGGCACAGAAAACATTTCATGTTGGGAGTTGAAAAGTTATCCATGGAAAGCCTGGAATAATTGGGAAATATACGCGGATAAATTTTCTCATGGTCTTTTATAAAAGCATCCAATTCTCCAAAATAAAATTTACTGTATTCAGAGGATTTCTCTTTTCCTTTAAAATAATCAGCAAAAAGATCACACCCCCATATCCCACCATCTGCTGAAACAGCAAACCTGTCATTTCCAGCTGCACAATAATAAATCCCCTTCCCTAGATAATCTGTAAAGTTTTTAATTGGAATACTACCTTTTTCTTTATAGTATGAAATTACGATTTTCCTTAATTTGCTCATCTCACTTTTCAACTTTAGAAGCGATTTTTTTTCCCATGGCTTAATAATAGAAAGTGAAAAATTGACATTGGGAACCTCAAGTTTCGTTATAAACTCCATCGATTCCGAAAGGCTTCCAATTGTCTCATTTGTAAAAACGCTGTTTATTTCAAGCTTGATGCTGTGCCGATTTAATAATTTATGTATTTTTGAAACTATATTGTCAAAACTGTGCTTCTCTCTCTGAATATCCTGAGCAAATCCATCGAAACTCAATTCAACCAAAAACTTATGCCTGCTGAGAAATTGTAATATTTCTTCATTAAGGAGACTCCCGTTAGTTGTAATGGAATAACGAACTTTTTTTTTGAACTTTTTATTAAGATCATCCAGGAAAGATACTGTTTTTTCTATCAGCCCAAAGCAGAGAAGAGGCTCTCCCCCATAGAAATTAATATAATAATAGTCAGTCAAAAAGGGTAAAAAAAAACCAATGCCTTCTTCATTGTTGAATATTTTAAATAATTTTTACTCTTTTTTTTGTAACAATAACTGCACTTAAAATTGCAATCATCTGTAACCACAAATGTAAGACTGCAGATCCTCATTTTGAATTTATAGACAGAACCAAAAGAAGAAATTAAAGATTTGTTTAATTACCAACAATCCGTAAGCCGGCAGGGCACTTTCGGCCTTTTATGGGCTGAGGTTCCCCTTTAAAAGTGCGGCTTAAATAAGTTAAGGCTCCCTCAGCATTCCTTTTTAAATCTCCAGCAGGCATAGATTTCACTGCTGCTTTGAGTACTTTTAAGCAGTGATGTACATTTGGAGTTACTGATATCGTTTTGCTTCTAGCCATATGTTTTCTCCTTGTATAATTTGTTTAAATCTATCTTCATTTCTGTAAAGATCAAAATTTCTGTCAATATTGATATATTTCCGATATTTATAAGATTCTTTCCCTACACCCGGCGTTCTGAAAATTGACTCTAAATATTTATAGCCTAACTCCTTATTTCCTAAACCCATGTATATGGAAGCCAACATCAATTTTTCATCATACTTCCTGGATTCTTTTGGCTTTATAATGTCGATTTCCTTGATTATTTTCTGAGCTTCTTCATTATTCCCTTCCTGCACTTCGATCATACCCGTATAAAACAAAGAATAGATTTTCAAATTCAAAGGCATGTTAAACTGTTGAAATAAAGCCCTGCTTCTACCCAAATCACCCATATAATAATAAATTTCTCCCAATCTGAACTTCACCAATAATGAAGAATCATGTCCCTCGATATAATTGCAAACTCCAATTGCTTTTGTGAAGTCTCTTTTGAGCATCAATAATTCTGCTAAATTAATATTTGTAAGCTTATAGGGAGACAGTAAAAAACTTTTTTCTTTATATTCAAACGCCTTGTCAAAATCAGCTTGATTCCCCTCTTCTCCAAATTTTATAAAGTAACAATACCCAGCTAAAGAATTTAGCCGGGGATGATAGGGATATTTTTCTATGCCTTCCTGTGCTAATTCAAGAGCAGTCGGATTCTCATTTCTATTAAAATCAAGCTCTTTTAATATGAAAATCTCACTTAATGCAGCGTAATATTCTGGAAGATCAGGAGATATTTCCTGGGCCATTTCAACCAATTCTTCTGCTTTGTCCAGCCAGTCTTTTTTGAAATCCCAGTTGAAATTCACGTAATTAACGTAGCAATGAGCCAATCCAAAATATGCAAGTGCAAAATATCTGTCAATGTTAATGGCTTCCCTGAAAAGACCTATTGCTAACTCATTTGACTCCCTGTTCCATTTTCCCGAATAAAATTTTCCCTGGAAATATAACTTCCATGGGTCATCATTTTCATCATTTATTCTGTTTAATAAATAGTTCCCTTTCAGATAATTATCAAAAGCAATATAATCTTGGCTCGTTCCGTTATTAGATAAAAGAATCCCCTGATCCAGATCTATTTCTAGTGTTCCGGATATCTTCTTGCATATATCCTGCTGAATATACAAGATGTCTTCTATTTTACCTTCATACTGCTCTTCCCATATACTTTTGCCGTTTTTTATTCTTACAAACTGGATATTCATCTTGATGTTTTCATCGTTTTTTTCTACTGCCCCTTTCAATAAATAATCTATATTTAATTCCTTCAGTTCTCTCCTGAAACGTTTCTTTGAATCAGGGGTGCCATCATCTCCACTCTCTGATAATAGAGGCACAATATTAAGTTTTCCTGTTTTTGAGATGTTGTCGATTAGTTCATTGCTTACGCTTTCAGCGAAATATTCATCAGATTCAGGGGAGTTTAAACTTTCAAAAGGAATAAAAGCCAATGAATAGACTACAGAAGAAGGATAGGACGTTGTCCTTCCGGAGAAAAATGAAAATGTAAAAATTATTAAAATGAAAGCCGAAGCAAATACCAATCCACTTACTATCAATCTATTTTCAAAAATTGACTTTTTCTGAATTTCTTTACAATTTGATCTTTCCTGTAACCACTTATCAATTTCTGATTTGTAAGCAAAAACTTTTGATTTCGGAGAATTAACATTAAAACGATGAACAGGTAATCCTAAATCAGTCTCCCACCTCTGACATGTTCTTATATTCCTGTCAAGATATATACAAATCTCTTTCCAGGAATCCAAAATGTCTTTATCTTTCAATGTCTTCCCAGCAGAAATAATTTTATCAAGAATAATCTTCTTCTGTCAATTAACTTAAAGACCACTCCTTCATGGGTCACACTTTGCATCTTCGGCAAGCTGGAAATAGAATGGGTCAAGTCATGAATAATTCAGGTCAGTATGTCCATAAAATCAAAACGAATGGTTGATAAAAACGAGTTGTCCTAAGAAGAAAAAAATCCTATAATTGCTATCCTCTTAATAAACTAATTCAGCTAACTATGCATTTAAGCATAGTCAGTCAAGCTTATCTTTAAAAGGAGCTATGGATGAGAAAACTAATTTGGCTTTTAATTCCATTTGTTATGTTATTCTCCCTCTGCAGTAAAGGGGAAATAGCAGAGACCGCAGGCACTGATTATACTAAGGCACCGGACTTTACTCTCAAAGATCTCACCGGAAACACAATATCGCTATCTGACTTCAAAGGAAAGGTACTCTTTATAAATTACTGGGCAACCTGGTGCCCACCCTGCCGTAACGAAATACCGGGCTTTATAGAAATGTACAGCCAGTACAAAGATAAGGGAATGGAGGTCATCGGGATTTCTCTGGACAGATTAAGCCCAAATGAAATACTGGAATTTAAAGAAGAATTCAAAATAAACTATCCCATTGCAATGGCCACACAAGAAATCATAAATGACTACAGCCCCGGCAATGCAATTCCTGCAACTATAATCATTGACAAAAAAGGAAGAATAAGGCACAAGCATATTGGCTATTTAGACAAAACGACACTTGAAAATTATTTCCTTAAACTTATTGAGGAAAAGCAGCCTTAATCTTTCACCGGATATTTCTCTTCAATCTCAGCTTATTTGTTATAAGATTTTCGGCTTTAGAATATAATATTGTCACAGAAAAGAGAAAAAGTACGATATCTTCAGCCAGAAGCTTAAAATCTGCCTTACGGCTGAAATTCCCGAAACAGCCGCAGTCAACACTTATGCCCTGGGCAATCGTCACAACAATTAAGATTATAAACCCGAAGAGAAGTACAGAGATTATGAAAGCGCTTGCACGGCGGAAAACTCCAATTATTAGAAATGCGCCACTGATCATTTCAATCCATGGAAGAGTTACGGCCAGAAGGAACGCTATCTGCATGGGAAAGACCCTGTAATTCATTATACTCTGTGCAAATTCCAGAGGAGCTACTACTTTTAAATATCCTGCCCATATAAATAGGCCTCCAACAGCCGTACTTAAAACAAAAATCAAGTATTTATTCCGGAACATTTTTCCCTTCTATTGGAAGCCCTGCTTCAGACCAATCACGCCAGCCCCCGAAAAAAACTCTTATATCCGCAAATAAGAATTCATGTAAAAGCTTTGCCAGCAGGATGCTCGACTGGCATTCGCTTCCATCACAGTAAATAACTAATGTTTCTTCACGAGGATAATCAATCTTCTTCAGAAGGCTATCGATATCATCTCCTTCATAAGGGATATTTATTGCCCCAAGAATATGGCCTGCATCATACAGCACGGCCTCCCTGCTATCGACAAAAAGCGCTGAACGCGCATTGAAAAGCGATTCCGCCTCTCCCAGGGAGATAAATGCAATATTAGGATACTCCTCAGACGAGACAAAACTCAGGTTGTATTCCCCCTTCAAAAATTTTTTTATCAAAGGAACATTAGTCCCTATTCCAATGATCGAGCCAAACACAACAATAAGGAGGACCTGGGTGAAAAATTTTTTATCAAACATCAAGAAATTTTAATTCTGTCAGTATAACCAGAATCATCTATCATATATTCTCATTGAGAATATTTTTATACTTATTTAAAAGCTTCTTCAACTGCTCCTTGGAAACAATATACCCGCTGATATAGACGGAAAGGCTTGGACGCCTTGGGTCATTGCAATGAAGCAATAAATACTCTCTCAAGATGCCCGGTTTATCGAGTGGAGGAAGTTTGACTCTAATTTTAGTTTCTTTACCAGGAGCAATTTTCAAGTCGGCTGTAATGTTATTGTCCCCCTGAAAAAACACAGCCTCTTTGTGTTGAAGAGATACAATCAACTCTCTCTCTCCACTATTGCTTATTTTGAATCTCGTCTGAATTTCTTCTGTTTCAAGAATCAACCCCAGATCAATACTGTATCGGTCCAGGTTGATCTTTGGACTGGGGGGGACTTCAATATCCGCAGCAATCATCAAGCTTATCCGCACATGTTCTTTATCGTCTGTCTCTACATATATATATTTTTTTACAAATCCTGTATAACCTTTAGTACGAAACGTTACTTTAAGTTCCCCTTTCTGGCCTGGAGCAATCTCTTTAGCAGAGACTAAAGCTGCAGTACACCCGCAGGAAGTCCTGACTCTCTTGATATTAAGCGAGGCATCACCAGTATTATAAAAATTAAAAACATGGCTGAGAACTTTTCCCTCTTTTGTCTTTCCAAAATCCCATGTCATTTCATCAAACTTGATTCTCGGCCCCTTTACAGCAAAAATAATATTCCCAGAGCACAAAAAACACAGGCATAAAAGCAAAATACTAAATTTTATTCCGGGCACTAGGCTCACTTTCATAGTCCTCTCCTTTAAGATTCTATGTTAGCACTTATTCTGAATTGAAAGCAAACCTCGCTAGGAATAAATAATAGCAAGATTAAAATAGTACAGCGGGTTAGCTCACTCATATTAAAGGTTGTTATGACAGTATTCCTTTCGGAAACCGAAGTAAGCCCTTCAAGGGTATCCAAAACATGTAAAGGCAAAAAGATATCTCTGTAAGAATCCAGGTTGGTCAGTTACCAACGACTGGTCACCGTCTTGTCAATTTAATTCCAAAAACCACAATCCCAACTAGAAGTCCGATTAAAAGGAGAACCAGCACAGTAATGCCAAAGACATTAGTTTTGGCACTGATGTGAACCCGAACAATTTTATCTTCTGACTCTACTCTTCGATTGTCAGCTATACACTCAGTTTTTATTTTCGGCTCATAATCACCAACAGAGACATCCTCCGGTGGAATGAAGTCAATATTAACGATTTCTTCCTTGTTCTGTGCTAGAGAAGCAATCAAATCAGGCTTTATTTCGGCACGCCAGTTTAAAGGCAAATCTGTATATATTCTGATATTATTCAGCAGCCTTGTTCCTGTGTTTTTAATTCTTACTTCCATATTCACATTTTCACTAACCCTTATCTCGTGATAAAGGTTCAGGGCCTGGATTTCTATTTTTCCCACCCCTCTTGGAACGAGTTCCAGTTTAACGTTCCCAACCTTCAATTCTTCAAGTTTTTTAGCATCGACGAACCTATCGTCCGAACGTATTTCTTCAAGCTTTGCAAATTGGTCACTGTCAAGTGCAAGAGCAATAAATTCAATAGGCTTGTCAATAACTACCTGTTCATCTTCATTCTTGGGAACATAGAGTCTCAAAGAAAGTTTCATAGAGGTTACCCCTTCTGTGAATTTTATCTGCGAAAGACGCGCCTGTGTCTTGGGGTCTACAAATTCATAGGTGATTTGGGTGGGAAGATTTACGATTTGAAGCCTAAAAATATTTGCCTCGCCGCTGAATTTTTCTAATGACAAATCATAAGTTGCCTGGCTTTCTAAATCCGCTTCCTGGGAGAACTGAGCGGAATTCACTGTGACAATGTTTGCGCTTAATCCCTTTTGCAAGTATACCGAAGTCGTCTCACTCTTTGCTGCATAAAAAACATTCACATCCAGGTTCTCTACATCTTTCAACAACTTAAAAGTCGTCTGCCTCTCCTCTTCTAGTGGCAAAGATGAAATTCGCTTCTCATAAGGATCTGATATGATTTTTCCTTCAGATCTTAAAGAAACATAGACATTTTTTACTTCCTTAAGGAAGTCCAATGGAAACAGGTCTTCTGCTTTAATATTTAATTTAGCAAGTTCTTTTAGTTCTTTGGAAGAATACCGAAGAGTGACTCGAACATATTTTTTACCGGCTTTATCCTGGTATTTCACGGCACTTGCAACGGAAATCCTTGCCTCACTTCCCATAAAATTTATCAAAGCTTGTTGATAGCTGACCTGAGCTTGAAGATAGGACGTCCGAGTCCGGGCAAAATCCTCCTCTGAAATCAAGCCTTCTTCCTTCAGCTTCAAGGCCCTGTCAAAATCCCCTTTCATCTGTTCCAAATTAAGCTGTGCTTTTTTCAGTGTTAAAAGCTTCACCGTCTGCGATTCCTGGGAGTGAAGAAAATTAAAGCAGAAGAATACCGTAAGAATAATCGCAAAGATTTTTATATCTCTTCTCATTGTCATGTCTCCTCAAAAAAGAGTAGTCTTTGACATTTTTACATTTTTCAGGAAACTTTTATATAGCAAATATCATACAAATCATGGCTATTCATCAGTCCCAATCAGGAATCTGCTTCTAGTATAATTTATTAGCATCTGAAGTGTATGTAAAGCTTTATACAAAAATGAACGTTCTGCCACAAGAGAGTTGACGGCTATATCCGATTAGATTAATATATTTATTGGCACAAAGGAGCATCCAATGAAAAAAATCTATATGTCATTCATCATATTGATAACATTTATCTCATTGTTTGGAATATCCTACTCCTTTTCAGCATATCAGACCGAAACTCCAAAAGCCGAACTGCCGGTTTTAATAACTTCCTGCGGACAGAGTCCTGGAGCTACTATGTTCAAAGTCTTCTTCATGAAGTTGAAATTCGAATGCAAGCCTAAAGCCTATGAAGTTAATATGCTGGCCAGTGCCGAAGATTTAAAAAGACAGGAGGAGTCGGGCTTTCCATATAAATCACTGATTATCGTTATGGGATCAAGCCTTAAAGGAATGGGGGCTGCAGGTATTTCTATTGACAACGAACTGGACAGGATCGCTGAGTTAATCGAAGAAGCACACCGTCAGAGCATCACAATTATCGGAGCTCACATCGAAGGAATGAAAAGGAGAGCTCAGGGGGCTTCTGTGGGAGACAATACGGATGAACTAAGTATTGATGCCGTAGCTCCAAACAGTGACTTTTTAATCATCAATAAAAACGGAAATACTGACGGACGTTTTACATCCATCTCAAACGCAAAGAACATTCCTATGATCGAAGTAGAAAAAAACCTTGACCTCCTCACCGAAATAGAGAAAATATTCAAAAATTAAAAGGTTAATCTATATGTATTCAATTACTCTTGCAGCTATAGTAAGCATACTCCTTCTTCTTTCTTCAATCTGGCTGCTGGTAATCCTTCTCAGGAGACAAAATGAATATATATTCCGCGCTCTGTTAGTCTTCCTTTTTTTTCTATCTGCCTTGATTTATCTTCAAAAAAGTGAATCCAGAAAACTGACATTGTATAATATAAAAAATAAAATTCTTCCGGAAAGAACACAGATTTACAATTATCATATTGAAAAAAGCGATACTTCTCAAAGTAAATTCACACGATATGTATTTGATGACCCAAGACCCGAACTTAAACTTACTATAGATGACTCAGGACAATATTTTAATATGGAGAACGTCTCTTCCTTAAATAAAGTATTGAAGCATTTAAATCTGCCTAAAGTATCTTCAGGTGTTCCAGAGCTTTCATCAATTACAGGCTCGAAATATGACATGCATTGTTACAGGTGGGACAATTACCAGCCGGGCATCTTAATTGTAGACTCGACACTCTGCAGATATAAACCCACTCTTAAAACTTATAACGGCATTTCGGTTATAACCATAACAAAAAGATACTGATAATATGACCGCTTCTCCAGAAATCGTTCTAGCGGTGATGATACTGACATACATCGCAGTAAAATCCTTAAAAATATCAACAGAAATTTCCCTGTTTATGGCTGCAATCACAGGAGGCCTTATAGGAGGAGCCGGCATTCCAGCAAGGCATATCGTAGAAGGAGCATTTACCTACCTGGATATAATTCTTATTTTCATTACAGCGACCATATTCATGAACTTTCTCAAAGAATCAGGTGGAGTCGCCTTTGTAGTTAGAAGAATACTCTCCAGATTCCACCGCCGGAAAGTCATTCTGTTCGTTTTAATCACACTTCTTCTTCTAATCCCTGGCGCTTTGACCGGCGCAGGCAGTGTAACTGTCTTGATAACAGGGGGCATGATTGCTATTGTTCTGAACTATATGGGAATTTCCAAACCCAAAACAGCAGCGATAATCTTCATCCTGGCAGGTCTAAGCGCAGCCGCACCTCCAGTGAGCCTCTGGGCAATGCTCACTGCTGCCGGAGTAAATATGCCCTACGTGGGATTTTTTCTTCCTCTTCTCATTCCCTGTGTTTTTCTCTCATTGATTACAATCTTCATCCTGGGCTGGAAAGCAAAACCTGTCGATTTGGAAAAAGCTTTAAAAGAACTTCCGGAAGCCCCTTCCAAAATGAACTGGATCCGTGTATCCGCCCCTTTTTTTGTCTTTATTCTTTTGGTAGCCGCAGGAAGAGTCTGGCCTCATACCCTCCCTGTTATCGGGCTGTCTATGATGTTTGTTGTATCTGCACTAATGAGTTTTTCCCTCTCTCCTATAAAATTCAATATCTTGAAGATTTCCAGGGATACCGTTCACCAACTTCTTCCCTTAATAGGAACATTAACCTGTGTCGGGATACTAGTTCAAATCATGACCTTGACTGGTGTTCGGGGATTGATTGCCATTACAATCGTAACGCTTCCTGTTACCATAGTGATTCTTTCCTTCTCTTTTGTCCTGCCCGTTTCCGAAGCTGTTCTCATGTGGGGTGCTGCTCCGGTCCTCGGTGTTCCACTGGTTCTGCTTTTTAATACAATCGGACTTAACCCGATCATAGCGCTTGCAGGGATGAGCATAATCTGGCCCCTGGGTGACGCACTACCCCCAACAGCAATCATAGGCCGCCTAACAAAGGAAATCACTTCAATGGAAGAACCATATTCACAGCTTTTAAAACACTGCATCATACCCGGCATCATTATCATAACTGCAGGGATTTTAATAATATTTTTTAGCAAAGAGCTGAGTTTTTTAACCCTTTTATGATGATAAAAACACGCGGAAAAATCTCTGGGTCTTCACTTTTATGGGAGAATCATTTCCAATGATAATCACAATACTATATTATCTTCTGACAGGATATATTTGTATTCTCATGACATGGAACCTTATAAAGAGTAAAAAATGGCAGGAAGAAGTTCTTTATATACTCATTCTCATGCCTTTTCTCCTTAGATTGTTCCGTTTGAAATAGAGAAAAAAAAATGCCGTCAGCTAAGTGGATGTATATAAGAAAAATTATCATAATATCGCTGGGATTGACTCTTATGATTTTTGCAGGAGTGAGTTTTTACCAAAGCCGTCATCTAAAAGAGCCGGTCGTTACAAGCACCGAAAAAACCAAAATCAAAAAATTGAGTGCCTATTTTACTGGAGTAAAAAGCACTATCAATGATTCGAATGTATATATACTGGAAGGGGAACAACCAGGCGGTACTGTTCTCATCCTCGGAGGAACTCATCCGGAAGAACCAGCAGCCCGACTGGCAGCCTGGATATTCGCTGAAAATGCACGGGTCATCCAGGGAAGGCTGTTTGTCATTCTTTCGGCCAATAAAAGTGCTTCTACAGTGACCCGTCTGGGTGGGGCATATCCGTGTGATTTTACAATCCCTACATCCTGGGGAGGGCAGAAATTTCGGATGGGGGACCGATGGTCGAATCCCCTCGATCAGTGGCCGGATCCCGAAGTTTACATTCATTATCCCAGCCGTCAAGAACTGGCATACGTTGACATTCGCAATCTGAACAGAACATGGCCCGGCAGGCCAAATGGCACTCTCACAGAAAAAACATGTTATGCCATGATCCAGCTAATCAGGAAAGAAAAGGTAGATATTACAATTGATCTTCATGAAGCCGAACTTCAGTATCCCGTCATAAGTACTATTGTAGCCCACCCGAAAGGACAGGACCTTGCAGCAATGACTTCTATGATGATATCAGGCATGGAAGATTTCGAAATCGGCATGGAATACTCACCAGAGGCACTGCGCGGCCTCTCTCACAGGGAAATCGGAGACCATACTGATTCAATATCCCTTCTCTTAGAAGCCCCCGAGCCCTTCCTTGACGCAACAAGAGGCAGGACTGATAGAGCACTCCTCCTTGAAGGAAAGGATAAATTTATTGTCAAGGCTGGCAAACACGGCCTCCTGTTTGAAAAAATAGACGAAAACGGGTGGCCAATTGACAAACGAGTTGGCAGGCACTGCTCGACAATACTTCAAATAACAGAACTCTGGACTGAAGATCACCCGGAAAAAGGAGTAAAGATTCAAAACATTCCTCATTATGCAGAAGTGATAAAAAAAGGGACAGGCTTCTTCTTACATGATCCGTCAAAAGCAGACCAAAAGAAAATTCTATACGAGTAGAATACAGGCTGTTTTCAGGGGATCAGGTCAGCTTCTTCTACAACACACAGAATTTGCCACAGCGAATCAAATTCAGCTCACTTTCCTGAAGGACAGCATAATTATTACAATTAGCAAATAAGAGGCTGCTATGATTATGAACATTGGCTGCCTCTCCCGGCTGATCTCATATATATTCCCTTTTCCCGGGCTCGGAAGAGGAACAGGATCCCAAGGAAGGCCGTACCGCTTAGTAAGGCCATTTATATAAAGCAGGTGAATCACGGGTATCTCCATTTCAGCCATTTCGTAAATAACACCTCTTCTCTCAACAGGAGGAATGTGTTTGATTTTTAAAACTCCGGGTTTCAAATTTAACACAGATGAATCAATCCCCATATTAGACCAGCTTCCTCCGATATTTACAAAAGCCTTGATTTTTTTCTCGCCCGCTTCTGCTTCATACAGGTTCATTCTTTCTTTCACATTACTCATTAAATCCGGCTCATGAAGATATAAAATCCCGCTCTCTCTTATATGCTCCGCAAGTAGAGAACTGCCATAAGCATCCATGTCATCTGCTGTATCATGGTCTCCTCCCAGAGAAAGGGCTATTGGTCTTATATCAAAGATTCCGTTCTTCCACAGACATTCCATCATAGAAAGCAAATGGAAATCCGGGTCATTCGCCCCCCATTGAGAAGATCCCAGAGAACACATTACAAGAGGCTTCAACTCCATTTCTTTTGCTGCAGAAAGCACTGCGACAATTAAGGCAGGGAAAGAACCCGAAGCTCCAACTGCAATTGCATCCCCCCTCTTTACTCCGGCTTCTGTGAGTAGAAAAACAACAAGCCCTGCAAAGTTTGGGTTAATCGTTGTCCGCTTTGACTCCAGGTTTCCAATCGAAGTCGTTATTGAAGAATACTCTAATCCTATAAATCCTGTCCGGTTTTTATCTTTGTTTTTATCCAGAGTATAAGATTTCGACTCCCGGCACTTTTTTACACACTCTGCTGCCTCGGCCATAGTTTTCGAGGCCCCCAACATATCTTTCCTAAACGCTTTCCCATCTCCAGGAGGAACAATTTTGGCCAGGATAAAAAACAGGATACTCAAAACGCAAAGAACAAGTATAAATTTACGATATTTTCCGGCATTTTCTCTGGGAAATTTCATGTTTTTCAAAAAAAGCAAATCAGCCATAATCATAAGCCGAAGTATACAAGAACCCTAACTAAAAAATATGTTATTATTGAGACAGTAATCAAAGAAGCAAGAGTATGAATAATCTTCTGCTTCTCAAGGTTGTTGGCAAGAAGCCCCGGAATAATCCATCCAACAGCCCTCAATTCTAAAGAAGCTGTAAAAAGCCTTGGAAAAAGTAAAAACCACAGTTGAGCTAAAAATGCTCCTATAAATACAAGCATCACGAATCTTCTCTTTCCAAAAAGTATAATAAATCTAGAGAGGGCTCTGTAGATATAGAGGCTTAAAAAAGCAATTACAATAGTTGCCAGCACTCTTACCGGTTGATCCAGATAAAGCGCCACATAAGCAGGAACAATGATCCCTCCCGGGTAAAAGCCTGTAATTTCTACATAGAGGACAGCGATTAGCAGGCCGATAAAAAGAGTCTCATATGTCATATTTTTTTCCTATAGATTTCCAATAATTCACAAATGCTTCCCCGGTGCCTCCCATGTTTCCCATCCCTATCAAAACCGCTTCTCTTCCTTTACGATTCAGTACTCTCTCCATGATTTTTCGAGGGGTCTGATTTCTAAATACAATAACTTCTGTCCCGTTTAAATGGCCGATTTTTTTCTTAAAAACCAATGAATGCTTCCCAATAACGGCAAGCTTGTGAAATCCTTTTAAAGCGCCTCTTCTTACTGCCTCAACCCACTGAAGAGTCCGATCTCCCCTGTCAGACCTGAGATTTAGGAACCCGATTATTTCCTTCCCGGTCAAAAGGCCAGTCCCCTTAATCTTTGACAGGACATCTTTTGTTGACTTCGGGTCATTAGCGGCAAAACAACTTACCAAAAACAATTTCCGTGACGGCGAACCTACCTGAGCAGTCCATATCTTTAGGCTTCCAAAATCCGGAAGGGCCTTGGACATCCCTCTAAAAGCTGTGTCTTTATCTATTCCCAGAAATTCAGAAACAGCAAGAGAAAGACAGATATTCTCTTTAAATTCCAGAGAAAGCAGTTTCTCTTCCGATTGAAAATATTCATTAAAAGACTCTTCTTGAACCCGAATGATTTTCGAATTTAACCTCCCTGCTGTCCTCTGGAAAACAGGGAAATATTCCTCCTTCGGAATAAAAATCGTACAATTATCAGAAATCGAGGATGAAAAACTCACAGCAATCTCCTCCCTCGATGTTCCCATCTGGACTAAATGGTCGAGGTGGACGTTTGTTATCACAAGAATATTGGGTTTGAGAATTTGAACCGACTCGGTGTAGAGTGACTCAGGATGGATGCCCATTAATTCCAGAACAAGCGCCTGGGCATGAGAACTTGCAGCGGTTTTTAAAACTTCTTTCTCTTCAAGAATGGTTGGGCTTCCATGCCGCTGGATTTCTTTCTCACTGCCGTCTGGGAAAATTATGACGGGTTTCGACCCTGTTGTTTTAGCAGCAACAGCAATTCCAGATTCTCTCAGGGAAGCAGCTATGAGCCGCACAACACTGGATTTTCCCCTCGTGCCGGTCACACAAATCCGCAGCGGTATGCACTGGATTCTTTTAGCAATAAGCAAGCGCTCATACAATAAATATAAAATAAGAACTACAATTCCAGCACCGGAAACAGCAAGTTCTTTAATCAACTTTCTCCCTGAATATTAAACATACAAAAACCTCATTATCGAGGAACATCATTATAACCAAATCGCTTCAGAAAAAGAAATTCGTTTCTGTAGTTCCAGGGACACAATACTTAATCTACTAATTTAATGTATTGCATGATCAGAGTTGCATAAAGGATTGAATGCCTGTACATTTATGAATAATCATGGAAATCTGTAAAGGACATCCCAGCGAAAACATCAGAATCAGAGGCAATGAGTAAAGATCTTTCACGCAGGGGCTTTAAATTCATCGGGCCAACAATCTGCTACGCCTTCATGCAGGCCGTCGGTGTGGTCAATGACCATACAGTCGACTGCTTCAGGTATAATCAAATACAAGAATAAAATTGATCACTTCAGTACAGCGCAGGCGTCGATGGGCTGCTTCCCACCGTTAAATTCCAAGCAGCAGGAGGAATGGGGCGAGTGGAGAAGAGAATCCCTTTTCCTGTCTGCTCCGTAATCTAGTCTAGCTGATTTATCCAAAAATGAGTTAATATTTTCAGACATTCATTTGCTGCTTTTCCATGGCATTTTTTTTTAATTCTTTAGCCTGTGAGATAAGTTCTTTCAATTTTTCAATTGCTATTCGAACTTTAATATTAGATAACTTTCTTTTTCCTATTTGCTGCGCCTGAAAATCTTTTTCTAAAAGATTACCTATTTCCTCTTTATCCATCCATTCATTTAAAAACTCATCCTCACTGAGCTCTGACTGCAAAATTTCAAGATTTTGAGTTTTTGCTAATACCTTACTTTTTTCGAGCATGTCTAACCGCCATTTTTCAAAATCCTGTGACGCATACTCTGGTATCGGTCCCAGAAACTTTTTAGCCTCCTTTAGTGCTTCCTTGAAAAATATCTCTCCATCTCTAAGATAACTTCTGGCCCGGTAATACTCCGAAGATCCTGAATAAGCATCCTCTTTCAATAACCTTTTAAAAGCCTGAATAGACTTGTTTAAACAATCAAAACTCTTAGAGACTTTCTGAACAATAATTTTCTCTACATATTTATCCATTCAACACATCTTCTCCTTATTTTTCCATTCTTATGTTGTTATATCTTTCCCTAATTTTGCCATATTTCCCCACAAGATATTTCCTTCTTTCTTAAAATTTCCAGTAAAAATTATATATGATTTTCTTTCATGTTACAATCTGAGGTCTTTTCCTCCCACCTTTCAGATTTTTTACTCCATTTGCTACTCTCTGATTATTAATCCATGTATCCATTTTTGTGATGAGCCAAACTGGACATCCGGAATGAACAAAATAGGCTTATTAATCTCTCCCTTATGCAAAATATACTGCGCTGGCATCATGCCAGTTTTCGGCTAACCTCATCCGCCAATGTATGCTCCCAAACCGGATAAGGATAAAAAAAGTAATTAGCTTGGCCCGACCCCAAACTCCTGTATAATAATCTTCTAAGATAATATAATAACGTGGTAAACAAAATACGTTGAAATAATAAAAAGAGGGAAAAAGGAGGGAATCAATGACAAAGACCAAAAAAATGAGGAGCTGGCAATCTTGCTGTTTCACCTGCGCACTTTCAATGGTTCTTCTGCTTCCTGCAGTGATAGAAGCTCAAGGCAACACTGGATTCAATGGCAAATGGATACTAATCCCAGATAAAAGTTCAGAAATTGGCCTTTACCGAACATTAACCCTGGAGATTCAACTGCATGGACCTTCTGTAATAATCAACCAAACATGGGGGAGATCCAGAAGTTTCACAGAGAAGCTTATCCTAAAAACCGATGGAAGCACTAATCTGCTTCCCATAAGCAACCGCCTATTCCCAACAAATGTGTTTATGGGACTTTCTATGGCTGTGGGTTCAAAACGGCAGATTAGGGCTGCATGGGAAAATAAAGGGACGCGGCTAAAACTGGAAGAATGTTATGACGTCCAAAGTTCCCAGGGAATATCACAGGTTTTCAGCACAAGCACGTATGAGCTTTCTAAGAATAAAGAAATCCTTACATACAGAATCAACCGCTCCTCACGTAAAACCGGCACGGAAGTGAAATACGTGTTAAAACACGCAGATTCCAAAAACGCCTACTTCATGAAACTGGAGGACAACTGGGAAATCGATGGCAGACTGGACCAGCAGGCCTTTCTCATCAGCCTGCAGGGAGTGGCCAACACAGGAGCTCCCAAACTGTACTTCATATATCCTGAAACTTGGGCATTCACATATACTCCCTCAGTCTTCGAATTTTACAAGAACCAGAAAAATTTCACCTTCAGAGAGTTAAAAACTCCTGAACAGGCTTTAAATACCCTCAAGAAACATATCAAAGGCTATGTGATCTGGGATAAAAACGTGAGGACTTCTCTCATTGTCGCCTTTACCGCTGCCGGTCTGGAAAAAGCCGTAGTAGTAAGTGAAAAAATGATTCCCATGCTCGAAAAAGCTGGGCTGAAGCCAGTCGCAGATTTCCGTGGTAAGTTTTCCGGGCAGTCTGACGCCGAGATCTATGAATGGGCTTATAACCAGTACTGGGACAGCTGCAGTAATGAGTTCATAATCTGGATGGGAGGAGAATCAGGAAAAATCATGAAACCGGGAGTCGCGGATTGGGGTATTTATAAAAAAGCATTCTTCAGCGATTTGTCCTGCAGGGAATCTGATACCGAGGAATATGCCCTGGCCAAGAGACTCCTCAGCGAAATGAAGCCCATGTCCATGGTTATGGGCTGGCATTCCTACGGAAAAGACCTGGAAAGGGAATACGTAAAATTAACCTCTCAACACGGGCTCAGGGTAGAAGGCCTGCACACATTACCCAATCTGAGCTTCAGCAGCCAGGTTCCCGCATCTGCAGGTTTCAAATTCACTAATAACCATAACCTTATCCCCGGCAAAGACTACACGCCAGAGAAAAAGGTCTACATTTCCTGCGTCCAAACAGATGGGCTGGGAATCGGGGCCTGGCTTAAACCCGGACGTGGAGAAATTCCATATGCCTGGGAAGTGATCATGAACTACGTGTGGATGGCACCGGCCATGATGGAATATTTCTATTCCACGGCAACCCCCAACGACTTTTTTATCGGCTGCTTATCCGGTCCCGGCTACATGTACCCTAAAGCTGTTCCACTAGAGCGGCTGCCCACACTTATTCATAAAGCCCATGAATTGATGAAGAAGCTTGACCTCAATATATTCGAGATCATGGACTATTCGGAAGGGGCAACAGTCGAGGGCAACACAGAGCTCACCGAGGCTGTTGTCGATGCATATTACAATAGTATGCCAGATGTACAGGGCTTTGTTAATGGGTATGCACCTGCTTTTACTTTCACGGTTAAAGATCAAAAACCTCTTATCTCGTACGACTATTATCTTTCCCCTACACGCAGCGAAGCGGATGCTGTTGCCGATCTGGAAGAGTTAGCCTTTATCAATAAAAAAAGGCCTTATTTCCTTCTTGTTCATGTGCGTGAATCAAGCAATGTTAAACGTGTGAAAAGCATCCTGGATAAACTGGGGCCGGATTTTTCACTTGTGCCTCTGGATATTTTCCTAAAAATGGCTGGCAGAGAGCCGACTTTCAAGGAACGCTTCCTGCAAAAATAGCTGCTTCCATTGAATCTTTATTTAATCTGAAGAATGTTTTGAAGTAAAGCCTGACAGTATATACCGGGGCCTTATTCAGCCTTTTCCTCGGACTAACTCAGGAGGAATCTTTTTTAGCCTGAGGTTTTATATCAGGGAAAGACTCATTGAGGGACTTGTAAACCCAATTTGTGATTTTCTTTTCAAATTCGAAAATTTCTTGTCTTCCGGGTTTGTTATTTTTCCATTTTTTTAGTTGTTCATTTGTTTCGAAAAATACCTGATTTTCAATCTTAAAAAGCCGGTTAAGAACTCCATTTCCTCTATAATTTAATAGCCGGCTGATATTTAAATACTGGCTCATATGTCCTCTTTTGTCCGGGTAAAGATAGGAGGCAATGGCTCTGGAAAAGTCATTCATGGGGACAGTCTCTGGGCCACTAAGCTCTGGAGGGACAGCGGCTGTATTCGCCCATAATGGGACAGCAACAGTACAGACAGGCTGACCAAGGAGAACCCACATAGTCGAAAGATAGGCATCCTTCGGGCTTGAAACACCATGAAATAGGGCTACAGAAGCAGAAGAGTTGCGGTTTATGGTGTCATTTGTGTTGATATATACAGCCAAAGAAGGATCAAAAATTTTTTGTTTTGAAATTGGATATGAATTGAGCTTCTGATTAACCAGGTCTCTTGCCACTTGCTGAAGAATAAATTTAACCGTTATACAGCCTTCCGCTGCTGCAGTTTGAAACAACCTTGATGCTCTTTCAAAACGGATATACCCTCCTCCTCCATTTTTAATGGGGGAAGTGAATGCATAATTGGTCCGGATGATATAGCCTTGAGGAGCCACTCGCGGGTCATTAGCATCGAATTTCACGAAGGAAGAATTGCTTGTTTCGAAGAAACAGGCATTGCCCTTAGCATCAATGACTCCAAAATTAGCTGCAACCTTGCGATTGTTGTTTGTACTTATGAGCAGTTTTTCAAAATCCGAAACATCGGCACATTCTTCAAGAGCTCGCTTCATAAAGCTTCCGTTATGGGCCATGCCATCCTTAACGATAACTAGGTCGTTAGAAGCTGAATTCATAATGGCAAAACCCTGAGTATTTATGCCTGCCCATGCACTATCCTGCTTTTCACTCAGGGCATTAACTAGAGCTATGAAGCTATATTTCTTCCCATGGAAGTAGACGATTTTATTATCCAGAACAGAAGTATCCCTGTTTTTCCACATCAAGGGCCTTCCGTCTCTTGTTGCTTTTCCGGAAATCACAGCTACAGTGCAGGGGAAAAGTGACAACTGTACAGAAAGAGAGATAAACATAAATAAGGAAATAACAAGAGCATACTGTCTTTTCATATCATACCTCCACAGATGCAGGGCCTGAACTGCTAGGCCTTATGCTTTACCAGATGAGTAATCCCTTCAAGAAACATATCAATATGTTTAAATGTTATATAGATATGAGTGGATACTCTTACTCCATAAGTGCCTTTTTCCATATTTTATTCACAATAGTTTTCATCTGTCAAACCAATATGAATTATTCATAACTTGAATTCAGTATATATTTCCTCTCCCAGCTTTCATCAATATGATATGCCCTTTTTCCACTCCAATATCCCGGGCTATAACAGCACATTTCGTTTTTAGAAGGAAAAAAATCGGCCTCGCTTCCCCAGAAAGGCCTTCATAATTTCCCTGGCCCTTGCTAATGACGAAATCAGCTGACCTGTACACTTTCATAAACTCACTGGAACACAATTTTAAAATCGTTCCCGGAGCATCGCAACCAGAAGAAATGATTTCAGCCACACTACCAATCCCAGCCTCAAGAGCATCTTTTCGCACAGCATCGTTGATCACGGGTTTTTCACGGACAACATAGATAACAGGTTTTTGAATCTCTTCAATAAGAATCCTGTCAAAAACCGTTTCTCCTGCATTGTCTGCAATATAAAGAACCTTTTTTGCCCCCCCCAAACCTTCACAAAATTCCTTATAATGATTGATACCAAAATCCTGTGATAAAATTGTCTCAATATCATTTCTTAAGTCAAAATCAGCATTGGCACCAAAGTCAATGATATTTCCGGCAATTGCAACTTTAACTGCAGCCATCAATCGATCTTGGGAATCATCTACCATTTTTTTCAATTCGGGGTATAAAGAAAGCGCCTGCCTTGTGCATTCTTCTTTTATTTTTTGATACGGGTCAGCCACCCCTGTAATTTCAGATATAATCCTGTAAACTTCCCGCCCAATCTCAGGAGGAGTTGCCTCAAAACAAATCCCTGGAAGAAACTCAGCAACTGCATCCAAAACTTGCCTGATCTTCCTGTCATCAGAAGTTATAATACGCGAGGTTTTAATTGCCTGGCTAAAAAAACAGGGGTAGCAGTCCAGATAAGCTTTCATTTTTTTCCTGCCTTCAGTCCATCTTCAATAATTTTTGCATGGCTGGAAAATGCGATTTCCGGCAGCTCTTTTGAAGAAAAAAAATCTACGCTCTGGGAATCTGAACCAGCAGATGGTCTGCCACTGGCTGCAACATGATATCCAACTATTATCACATTCTTATACCTTAAGGATTTCTGGGAATAAACTCCTATCAACTTTAAAATCTTCCCTTTCATTCCAGTTTCTTCTTCAAGTTCTCTTAGGCAAGCCTGCTCCGTAGTTTCATCGATTTCAACAAAACCGGACGGCAGCGCCCATTTCCCCTTCTCAGGCTCTACTCCCCTTTTTACAAGAAGTATTTCCCCTTTTTTATTCCTCACAAATGCTGCAGCACAAGGCAGCGGATTCTCATAATTCACCCAGCTGCATGCTGAACAGAAAAACCTTTCTCTTCCTTCTTCTTTCCTAACTCTTAATTCACAGCCGCAATTAATACAATATCTCACTACTTTTTTCTCCATTCTAATAAAGACTTACTTACAAAGCCACCAATCCATGTAAAAACACATATTTGACCATAAGGACTATTTAAAATTCCTGAATAAAGATTATAACATTTATCAAACAAAACAGGGATGAACAATTTGGATTTTACCTTGCTTTTACTTCAAACTAAAATCTGCTATAATGTTGCCTTTTTAACTTATCTTTTCCGATATAATAGTAATAAGAGGCAATTGGTGTTAATAAGTCAAATTCTTGCTATTCTAGTCTTCACAATAATGTTCACTGCAATTATAATCGGCAAGGTTCACCGCTATATTCCGGCTCTAATCGGAGCTTTCATAACTTTATTTGTCGTTCTTTTCATAACATTACATAGTTCAGAAGCAGTTTTCAATGTCTTGAATCTTAATCAGTTATTCCACTTTAACTTCTGGATTCCGGGCCAGGAGCATATCGAATCCCGCGGTATCAACTGGCAGACAATTATCTTCATAGGCGGAATGATGACTATGGTCGAAGGACTTGGCGAAGTTGGATTCTTCCGCTGGTTATGCCTGTATGTCGCCAAAAAAGTTAACTACAAAGTTGTTCCTATACTGGTTACATTTATGCTACTCTCAGGTTTCCTGTCCATGTTCATCGACAGTATAACTGTTTTGCTATTCTTAACTTTAGTCACAATTGAACTGGCCCGTTTACTTAAATTTGATCCTGTCCCAATAATAATCGCAGAAATTTTTGCCGCCAACTGCGGTGGAAGCGCTACAATGTGCGGGGATCCACCCAATATTATAATCGGGACCGCTCTCGGTTATACATTTTCCGATTTTGCCAAAAACACGGGCCCAATAGCCTGGATTGGGATGCTTTTGACTCTGGGCTTTTTTTATATGGCCTTCCGTAAGAGCCTTAAGTCTTCCCAGGGCGAGACAACTCTTACTCATTACCCATCGCCTGGAGATGCAATAAAGAAGCCCGGTCTTTTCAAGTTAAATTCACTAATTTTTATTATCGTTGTGATTCTGTTGGTTACACATGCTCAGACCGGTTTATCTGTAGCTCTGATAGGTGTCATTGCAGCATCCTTCACACTACTCGCCTCCTCCAAAATGGCTCTACACATAATTAAAAGAGTGGATTGGCGCACACTGCTTTTCTTTATTGGACTATTCGTATGCGTTGGGGGACTAGAAGAGACAGGAGTTTTAAAAATTATTGCCAAGTTTATAGGCGACATATCAGGAGGAAACATTCTTATTGTGATACCTATAATTCTATGGGTATCAGCTTTTTCTTCGGCTATTGTAGATAATATACCATTTGCTGCTACAATGGTTCCTGTAATCTCTAACCTCTCTAAGACAGCGGGCCTGGATCTGCATACCTTGGCCTGGACATTAGCTCTTGGTACAGACATAGGAGGTAATGCCACTCCTATTGGAGCCTCTGCTAATGTGGTCGGCACAGCCATCGCCGAGCGTGAAGGTTACCCGATTAGCTGGGGAAAATTCCTTAAGTATGCTCTTCCTGCAATGATCATGGTTGTTGCCGTGTGCTGGCTGTATCTTGTTATCAGATATGCTTAATAAAAAATACCTAAGGTCATAAAATGTTTTCGTGTTATTATCCTAATTTGGGGGTGTAAAAATGTATAAGAAAATTCTTGTTCCGCTTGACGGCTCTAAGATTGCCAGACAGGTTTTCCCTTGTGTGGTGGAGATGTCAAATGCTTTTGGCTCTGAAGCCATTTTGGTTGGAGTCTGTGATTCCGAAGAAAGTGAAGAAGGGCAGGTATGCAGAAACTATATACATAATGAGGCCGAACAGTTAAAAAATATTATGAAAACCTCGGCAGCCAGTGTTAAAACAGTAATTTTAGGAGGCAAGCCTGCTGAGGAAATCATCAAATATGCTGAAAAAAGCAATATCGATATAATTATAATCTCGTCTCACGGCCGTTCCGGAATAAAACCATGGTCAATGGGAAGCACTGTTCATAAAGTACTCCACAGAGTATGTATTCCTTTAATAATTGTAAGAGCCAAAGAGAAGCCGGAAGAATCGGATGAGACAAGATTATTCAGCCGGATTCTTGTACCGCTTGACTACTCGGATAGAAGTGCTGGAATAGTCCCATATATGGCAGCATTAGCAAAGAAATTAAAGGTTGAGATTATTCTGTTTCATGTAGTGGAACTGGGTAAACATGTCCATACTATTGGCGGACTGGAGTATGTCCGCTTTAACGACCAGGATATAGACAAAGAAAAAGAAGAGGCTCAAAGTTATTTAAATGGAATAGCCTCTAACATATCAGGAACGAAATCAACCGTAAAGCGTGAGATAAGGGTTGGAGACAGCGCTGAAGAAATAATCAAACTTGCCGCTGAAAAAGACTGCAGCTTGATTGCTATGTCAAGCCATGGGTACTCTGGAATACAAGGATGGGCTTACGGCAGTGTTACCTGGAAGATTTTAAATACGGTTAACAAGTCGATTATGTTTGTCCCCTCACTGGATAAGTAATCTGGAAAATTCACTTGTCATCCTACACTAATCTCACCATATGATAAATTCCAAATCTATTATCGGTATTTTTTACGAATAACACAGGTTAGTTATCTATCCTGATAATATTCGGTTATTTCCAGCTTGAGTTTCCCAATTATTTCCGATATTACCCGGGCCATTTCACTGAACAGATTTTCGCCTAGGGCAGTCCGGCCAAATTTTATATGCGTGGCATCAGTATAATACTCACCGCTTTTTTTATCCACAGCCAGCCATTTAGCATCAAGGTTTATCCAGCGCCCTACATAAACCTCAGACCACATGTGATAAGCAAAAATGCCTTGAGCATACATGATACCAACAGCAGCCCTTGCAGGAATTCCTACTGCCCTACAGAGAGCAACAGTAAGAACTGTATGTTCCGAACAATCTCCTTTCATGTTTTTCAATATTTCCTTCGCCGTGGCAAACCCAACATCATAATTGGGTGTCATTCTGCTGTTTACCCAATTTGCAATTTTTTTTGCCGCATTCCAAGAATTTTTTTCCTCTCCCACTATAATTTTCGCCCTCTTCTTTATATCGATATCATCTGACTGACAGAATGAGGTCGGCTCTAAAAATTCTTGAAAACCTTCATCACGGACAGGAAAAGGAAGAGCTTGTTCCTCCTCGAATACCTGAGAAGAAGTCTGAACAAGAGCATAATCATCTCTAAGTTTTAATATTCTCTGGCTCTGGTCATCAAATGGGAATTCCTTAATTTTTTCAAGAGAAATCCCACTAAGTTTAAACGTCATCTTTCGAACATCCTGTGGATTATCCAATATAATATTGGATTTTATGATTGTAGAAAAGGCAATATCAAAGTTCTCATCAGACATTTTCAGGGCATTTTCCCGTGTCATCCGGATGGAAGTTGTAGTAATAAAATCTGTCTTGATTTCGGATTTCCAGCACTTTCCATTATCGTCGATCCATCCATTCATAGTGACTGGAATGATAGAAGCTGTGTCCTCTTTTACATGCCATAAACTCATTTTTCTTCCTAAGACAAGGATATCCTCCCTGTCGATAATTTCGAATGAACAATCTGCCAAAGATTGTAAAAGCGGATCTAAAATCTTGAATGAATATTTTGCTCCTTGTTTTAAGCCTTCTTCTTCAATAATATTCCCAACAGGCACCTCAAAATAAAATTTCTCTGAGCAAGGCACTTCCTTTATTAACTTCTCTCCTGTTTTAAAAACAATTTTACCAGGAAGCACCTCAATTTTTATTATGGTCTCACTGTCCGACATCTTTGTCCTGATAATACCCTCTAAAGGATTTCCGTTCTCATCAGACAAAACCTCAATAGTGCTTTTTAATTCAATCGGTCTTCCACCTAATCTCGAGATTCTCATGTTTGATTCACTGGTATTTTTACTGAATTTCTTTCCATTTCGTTGGAAGGAAAACTCCTGGCTGTGAACATATCCAACTTTTATTCCCTTCACATAGACTCCCATCCAGGATTCATCGGTTAATTCTTCTCTTTTTATTGTCGATTCACTAAACTTCCATGAATGAGTTGTTGCTATGAGATTATTTCCAGAAAAAATAATAAGCAGAAAATAAATGAAAAATGAAGGCAGCAATGTTTTTATGGCCTTTTTCCCCATCAATTTTTACAAATTCGCCATATCAATTTTATATTCCCTGATTTTTTTATCAAGTGTAGGACGAGTTATTTGCAGAATCTGGCTGGTACGGCTTTTATTGCCCTTTTGGCATTTTAATACATAACATATATAGTTGTTCTCAATCTCTTTCAAAGGTACAAGCTCTTTAGGAAATAATCTTTTTTGTGGTGTATAAAGCGGCAGATTTTCTTCAAGAACAACATCTCCCTTAGCCAATATAACTGCACGAATCAAGGCATTTTCTAGTTCTCTGACGTTCCCCCTCCATGGGAGGCTTTTCAGGACTTTCATAACATGAGGAGGAACTTTTCTCACATTCTTGCGGAGTTCACGATTTATTTTTTCCAGTGAATAAGCTACTAATTCTGGGATGTCTTCTGTCTTCTCCCTGAGGGGAGGAAGAATTATTTCAACTACTTTCAGGCGGTAATACAGGTCTTCCCGGAATTTTCCTTTTCCAACCAACTCATTCAAATCCTGGTTTGTAGCTGCAATTATTCTTGCTTCGGTCCGGAGGACTTTTTCCCCACCGACCTTCATGAAATCCCTCGTCTCAATAACCCTTAATAACTTCGATTGAAGGTTTGGTGAAACATCTCCGACCTCGTCAAGAAATAAAGTTCCTCTCCTGGCTATTTCAAATTTTCCTCTCGTTTCACAAACCGCATCAGTAAAAGCACCCTTAACATGGCCAAAGAGTTCGCTTTCCAATAAAGTATCTGAAATGGCAGAACAATTAATAACAATAAAAGGTTCGCTGTTATAAGGGCTGTTATAGTGAATTGCCTTAGCAACTAATTCCTTCCCGGTCCCGCTTTCGCCCTGTATAAGAACATTCGTTCTTGTACTTGCTACAGATCCAATTAATTTAAAAACCTCCCTCATTTGAGCAGAATGGCCGATTATATTGTCGATTGTGTATTCTTTCTGTTTTTCTTCCAAAAGGTAACTAAGTTTATCCTCAAGATTTCTTACTTTTATGGCCTTTTTAATTGTTAGATCCAGTTCAACATTATCGAGAGGTTTTACTAAATACTCAAAAGCTCCGTATTTGATTGCTTCCACTGTTGTCTTCATGTCGTCAAAAGCGGTCATTATGATAACACAGGCATCCTTATTTTTATCTTTGATCTGCATCAAGACATCAATCCCATCCATATCCGGAAGTCGAATATCTAACATGACGAAATCTGGAAGGTTCTGCTTATATTTTCGAAGCCCTTCCTCTCCGTTTTCGGCTAATAAAACTTCAAAGCCTTCTTTAGAAAAATTAGACAATAAAGTTTTCCTTATTAATAAATCGTCGTCTATTATTAAAATTGATTTCATATTTCACCTTCACAGGGGATAAGAATTTCGAAAGAAGACCCCCTCCCTTCTTTTTTCACAGTTCTTAAAGAACCATTATGCTGCTCGATGATTTTTCTGGCATTAGCTAAACCCAAACCAATTCCAGAAGCCTTTGTTGTATAAAAAGGCTCAAAAATATTTTCAAAATCTTTATCTAGAATCCCGATGCCATCATCAGATATTTTAATTCTCACTTTTCCTCCCGATTCCGCCTTTAAATAAGAAAGAGAAATTCTGATTCGCCCCCCTTCATCAACTGCTTCACATGCATTATGGAGAATGTTTAAAATAACCTGCCTCAACTTATCGCCATCCACGTCTACCTGAGGAACTCCTTTCTGAAAATCCTTTTCCAGAAGCACTTTTTTCAATTCTAGAGAATCGACCATCATTTTAACAGACTCATTAATGATTTGCTCCATAGAAAATCGATTGATGTTTAACTTAGATACACGTGTAAAATTGAGCATTTCCTTTATGAAATTTTCTATTTGTTTTATTCCTTCCTGGGATATTGTCAAATAGTCCTTCTCTATCTTATCCAGATGTTCACTCCCAAACAGCTTTTGGATGTTTAACTTCACAGGAGTCAAAGGATTTCTTATTTCATGAGCAATACCTGCAGAGATGCGGCCGATCGAGGCCAATTTCTCTGCCTGAACCAGCTTCCTGTTGGCTTCTTGCATTCTTTTTCTAGCCAGAAGCAGTTGATTGCTCATCTTGTTGAAACTCTGAGCCAAATCTCCTATTTCGTCCTTTGAATTAATATCAATCTCTTGAGAAAAATCGCCCTTTGATATTTTAACAGTCCCATCCACTAATTCCTTGAGGGGAAATATGATTCTTCTTGCTAATAAGGCTGCCCCCACAATGCCTAATAAAACACCTGCACACCCAATTAAGATCAACATCAAACGAGTTTTATGCATTTCCGCCAGCATCTCTTGCAGGGAAAGACCTATCTTTATTGATCCCCATCTTTTATCTGAATCACCAGCAAAAATCGGGGTTTCTATTTCAAGAATTCTTAAAACTTGCCCTGATTCCCTATTTTTTAACATCTTTTTTTCAGAGAAGTAAGTATTTCCCTCGACTCCTTCGGGAAGATTGCTGTGATTATATATTTCTTCATAATCCATTATGAAATCATTTGATGTAAACGGTCTGTTATTCCGGTCATAAAAAATAACATAAATAAGCTTTTCGTCTATCTGTTTTTCAATGCTTTCTTTCACACCTTCATTATCCCAGAAAAGGAAAGGATCCAGATTCAATTGAGCAATATTTTTTGCAGTTAATATTCCCCTATTCTCCTGCTCTTCAAAAATAGCCTTGACTTCTCTTTTCTCTATCACAAAGATAATTGATCCTACAAGCATTACAAGCAAAATTACTACATAAATCATAAATCTTGTCCGGAGTGACACATGCAATTGCATCTTCATACTTTTATTTATCCAACCATATCTTTTTTGTATCCAAATAATACATACCTAAAGGAGGAACTTCAACCCCCCTCACATAAGGTTGCATTGCTACTTTATTCTGGTGAGAAAAAAGAGGGATTGCCGGGATATCAGAAATTAAAACATTCTCAATCTGATGGAAAAGTTTTATCCTGTATGTCCAGCTTTTTTCAATTTCTGCCTTATGTATTAAACTATCTAAATAAGCATTGTCATAATTAAAAATATTAAAAGTGGATTCTGAGAAAAATAAAGGTTTTATAATATCCTCAGGATCAGGAATATCCATTAATTTCAAGATTAAAACAATATAAGGCCTTTCAAATTCCTTGACTTCTTTAAGTGATTTATAAAAATGCAATTTTAATTTAATCCCTAAAGCTTCAAGCTGCTCTCTCAATTCTCTGAAAACTTTAACTTTAAATGCCGTCGTTGGCGAATCGAGAAGTAATGTGACATCTGGAAATTTTTTCTCATTTAAAAAACCCGCATCGTAAAGTAATTGCCTTGCCTTTTCTAAATTAAAGGTGTCTTCATCTTCTTTTGGGAAAAAGCCCTGCAACCTGGATGGGATATAACTGTTTGTCAACTGACGCAAGTACCTCACTTCATAGAAGGCTTGAACAATTTTCTCTTTGTTTATTCCATAAGATATAGCTCTTCGTACCTCAGGCTCGTCAAAAGGAGGAATGTTACAACTCATCCCCAAAAACATCTGGTGAAGAGGACCGTCCTGAAATATCTGGAAATTTGATTTCAATAACTTCTCTGAAAGAACGGGCACTGAATCTATTTCTTTTTCTAAAAAATGATTAACTGTAAAGTAGGGGCTAAAATCAACTGCTCTCAAATAAGGTCTTCCCTCATAATAATTATCGTTTCGCTTAAGCCGGACGCCAATAACATCCAACCTTGTATTCCTTAGCCAATAGTCAAACTTAAAGGGCCCTGTCCCGGACGGATTCATGAAAAATTTTTTTCCTTGTTCGATTAGAAGGTCCCTGGGAAGAATTTTACAAAAATGTAAGCTCATCAAATAAAGTGCCGACACAAAAGGTTTTGTCCAGTGAATCTCAAAAGTGTATCTATCTACGTCTTTAAATCCATCCACTTCTTTTGTTTTTCCATCACGAAATTCCCTGGCTCCGATTACTCTTGAAACAAAATACTGGTAATAAGGGGAATCAGTGTTTTTATCAAGAAGCCGCTCAAGGGAAAATTTTACATCTTCTGAAGACAGTTCGCTCCCATTGTGGAATTTAACATTTTTTCTTAAATGAAAAGTATATCTCTTACCATCCTGAGAGATTTCCCAGTATTCAGCCAAAGAAGGAACAATATTCAAGTTTTTATCAAGCTTGACTAAAGCATTAAAAATCTGTTCCGAAATAAAAAAAAATGAGTCAGGACTTGCAGGATCAAGCTGCATTCTAAAATTATCTGAAAACGATTTTATCCTGAAAACTCCTCCGTAACGTGGTCCATTATCACTTCGGTTGTTTCCAGCAGCCAATAAAGGAAATGCAAACAGCAACGTAAATACCAGGACTGCGGCTTTAAATAGGTTTGACTTTCTCTGCATATTTATTCTCTTTTAGCTCGTTCTTCACTTGATGGCTGGGTCGGCATATCTCCGTCTACCTAAAATATTCAAGCAATTTTTATGCCAACCTACCTACGCTAAAAATAAGAACAAGTTTCACAATGAGTCTATGACTTTAGATAAGCAAATGTATATTTTCTTTACAATTAGAGCGATATTAGTCACTCATCAAAATCTTAGATAGAAACCAAGATTGAGTAATATTCTTCGATGTCAAATGGAATCGTGGGGCTTGAGTTTGATTCCTATTTATTGTTCCGCATTTCCTCCGATACTTCAATGACTCTCCCAAAAACCCTCATGAGGTTTCCACCCCAGATCTTTCGGATATCCTCTTCCGAGTAACCATGCCTGAGAAGTTCTTCTGTTATGTTCGGTATTTCACTGACATCATCACACCCTTCAACTCCACCACCACCATCAAAGTCTGTTCCTATACCAACATGCTCAGTCCCAATTAATTTCACCACATAGTCTATGTGGTCTGCAAGATCCTTGAGTGTTGCCTTTTCCTCTGTATATTTCTCTAAGATTTCCCTATACTCCTGTCGTACTTTCTGCCGAATGTCCTCATCTTTAATGTCCCTCCAGGTCCCATACTTTTGAGTAAGTGCATCAACAGCCTTTTCTCTCTCCGGGTTTGACTCTGATTCTTTTACGAAACTGGAAACAAGACAGATTTGAATGACCCCATTGTTGACAGCCAAAGCCTTAAGCATTTCATCGGAAAGATTTCTCGGGTGATCACAAATGGCCCGCACGCTGGAGTGAGAAGCAATCACAGGTGCTTTTGTGACTTTAAGGACATCAAAAAAGGATCTATCGGAAACATGAGAAATATCTACCATGATTCCCAGGCGATTGCATTCAGCAACAACATTTCTTCCAAAATCGCTGAGACCGTTATCTTCAGGATTACTTCGGTCAGTAGAGGAATCACATATATCATTATCAGAGCCATGGCAGAGTGTGATATAGCGTACACCCCTATTATAAAATTTTTCTACTAGCAAGATATCTTCCCCGACAGGATACCCGTTTTCCATACCTATAAAAGCTGCACGCTTCCCTTCCTTTTCCAAACGATAGGCATCATCAGGGGAATCTGCAAATCCCACAATGTCCGGATAATCCTCACACATTTTATAAACGGCATCTATTAATAAATCAGCCCTTTCTTTTGCTTTAGTGCGCCCTTCCGGAGTCAGCGCTCCCTGGCCAACAAAAGCAGCAAAGAACTCTGCATCCAGCTCTCCTTCCACCATCCGTGGAAGATCGATTTTTCCGCTTCGCCTCTGGCCGGGTTCATGGCGCTGGCCTATATCCCATTCACTGCTGACCATCCGCATGGGGGGATCACAGTGAGTATCAACCGTAAGAACTCTATCATGGATCTCTCTTGCTTTAACAGTCAGATCTTCTTGGTTCTGCTGACCTGTACACGAAACCATCAATAAGCAGGAAATGAATAAGATAGAGATAAATACACATAATTTCCTTTCTTTCATTATTACTCCTTTCTTAAAATGTATAGGCTTAATGTTTTTCAGAGACAGTTCTGGCGTTTTCCCCTTTTTGTGCATACTCTAGGGACTTATCATTATCTCCAAGACGGTTATAGATATCAGCAAGCAGGAAATATCCAAGAGGAAGTTCCTTCTTTTCAGGCTTTAATTCTATTCCTTTCTTAATAAGGGAGATAGCTTCTCTAAACCTTTGTCCCTGGTTTAGATATATACGTGCCAGATAGAAATAACTTAAGGGAAAATTGGGATTTATTTCAATAGTTTTATCCAGCCACTTGATTTCCTCTTCTTCCCGCTTCAGAATCCGAAATATGCGCGAAAGATTAAAACTGGCTTTAAAATTATGAGGAATATTATCCAGTTCTTTTTTGTACTCTTCTATCGCCCGCTCGAAATTCCCCCTTTCTTCAAAAAGCTGGGCAAGATTATAATGAAGATTTCTTAACTTAGGATTAAGCTCAACAGCTTTTTCAAGATACTTTTCCCCCTCATCCAGGTTTCCCTGAACGATATAAACCCCTCCAAGGGCACTATAAGCAGATGGAGATGAAGGGTTAAGCCTCAAGCATTCCTTGTAATACTTTACAGCCTCTTCATATTCTTTTTGGGCATTATATATATTCCCCAGAATAAAGTTAATCTGTGAATCCGGAGGAATGAAGTTTATAACACCTAAGACGAATCTCTCCGCCTCATCAATATTTCCCATCATCATATATGAATTAGCAATATTTATGACTGTAAAAGCATCATTTGGCTTTCTTTCAAGAACTTTAAAAAAACATTCTAGAGATTCCTCAAATTTATTATTTTTGTAATATAAATTCCCAAGTGAAAAGTAAGCATCGATAACATCAGGGTCTTCCTCGATAATTCCATTCATCATCTTAACGGCACGCTCAAATTCTCCTTCAAGCCCTAACTCCCTCGCTTTAGAAAGTCGGTTGAAAATCACGATCTTCTCTTTTGGATCGCCTAACTTCCTTCCCTCCAATGAAGAAGAATCAGTAAATGTTCCGATATAACCAAGTGCTGTAAGCTTCTGCCGTGTTTCCTCATCGATACTCCGGTAATCAACCTGGAAAGCATCTCGGCCCCACTCTTTAATGAATCCATCAATTACTGCCTTAAGCCTCCTTGCTTCTTTTGCTTGAATGTTAACAATGTTGTTTTCTTCGTCCGGATCATTTATCAAATCATAGAGTTCAAGCTCGGGGGCAACAATCAATTTGAATTTCTCATCCTGTATACTTTTAAGCTCGCTCCAGCCGTAGTGGAAGCGGGGATAGTATGTCTCTGAATAAGCAAAGTTATTCTCCAGGCTCTTTTCCTTAAAAAACAGAGGCAGAAGATTTTCCCCCTGTATCTGCCCAGGCAGTGAAATATCGTTCATCTTGAGGATAGTCGGCATGATATCCGCAAGAGTAACAACGTTGGTGCGGGTTATTCCGTGCAGCTTTTTAAAGGGTGTAACAAAAATAAGTGGGACATGGACACCTTCCTGGTAAATAAAAAATCCATGTGCGCTTTCTTTATGTTCGCCAAGGCTTTCTCCATGGTCAGAAGCAAAGACAATCACAGTATTTTCAATTAGATTATTCTCTTCAAGATAGCTCCATAACCTTCCAAGCTGTGAATCCGTATATGCGATTTCTCCTAAATATGGATTGTGTGGGTACTGCTCCTTATACGGAGAAGGGGGTTCATATGGCGTATGGGGATCGTATAGATGAATCCATGCGAAAAATTTATCTTCCCTGCAGCCTTCGAGCCAGCCAAGCACCTCATCCATAACTTCATCACCCCTGCGCTGTACATTCCCGAGAGAAATCGTTTTGTATTTGCTTAAGTCAAAGTTGTCAAAATAAGTATCAAATCCCTGATTTAATCCCCATTTTGAATCTACTACATAGGCAGCAACAAAAGCCCCTGTTTGATAACTTTTTTGCTTAAAGAGTTCGGCAAGAGTTAAAAGCTCCTGAGGAACCAGAAAACCCCCGTTATCTCTTACGCCATGAAAAACCGGATAAGTCCCGGTCATAATAGTTGTATGAGAAGGAAGAGTGAGCGGTGTCTGCGATATGCATCTATCAAATTTTACTCCCCTTGAAGCAAACATATCCATAACTGGAGTTTCTATCCTGGAAAACCCGTAACATCCGATTTTATCGGCCCGCAGAGTATCAACAGTAATAAGGATGCAATTAAGGTCTCTTTTCCCCTTTAATCCCGCAAATCCCTCTTTCCGAAATCTTAGTAAATAGAGGGCTGCAGATAAAACTATCATCGCTGTAACGCTTAAAATAAGAATCCGCTTTATTTTCATGCTATCGAGATTATTTTATCATAAAAAACGCTCATTCTAAAAGAAAACAAAAAAAGGGTGACGGAAAATTCCGCCACCCTTTTGTAGACTAAACCGACGAGTATCAGAACGAGAAGCGAATTCCGATTCGTGCCTGTCTGGGCCTTGCTATTCCGGTCAAGTTATGCCCATCTGTGGAAGGATAATCTCCAGGTGTCCAATCGTAGCCGATCCGCGTTCCCCAGGAAGTGATTGTATCTGCATTGAAAACGTTGAAAACATCAAGCATCAAGCCTAATCGGTATTTCTCAGCAAACGTGAAGGTTTTCTCGAGCCTCAAGTCAAGAATCTTTTGAATATCATAATGATTTGAACCGCGCTTTTCTGTAAGGAATGTAACTCTCCCCTGGTTAAGCCTCGATGTCCTGTACCTCTGAGTCCAGGCATTTCCTGTGATTGCATGGAAATGGGCATTGAGCTGAATTCCTAGAGGAAAGACATAGGTTCCCTGTATCTTCAGCATGTGAGTGGGGTCACCAGTGGAATTGCCATCCGAATTTATCCAGAAGTTAGGGTCGTCAGTCGAGCCGCCCCAGCCAATGTCATCTCCGAATCCGTTATTCATGCTTCCCGTTGCCTGAGAATAGACATAAGAGGCAAGAAGCTGCCAGTTATTGGAAAATCTCTTGTTGAACAGCAGCTCTATCCCCATGTACTTACGGTACGGGTCAACATTTATCCAGGGGTCTCCTTTCTCTATGTTTTTCATTACATATACGTGTTCATTTGGGTTATCACGTTCGTAGATTGTGAAAGTCTTATTGATTTCCTCTACGTAAACATCGATAGGTGAATATTCAGCAAGTGTGTCAATCCGTCCTATAATGTTTTTCCAGTTACGGTAGATGAAAGTCGCAGAGAAAGATGCGTCTTTGAAAAGTTCTCGTTCGATGCCAACCGTAATCTGATCCATGTAAGGATGCTTGATATTACTGTCAATAGAATAGAGCGCTTCGTGCACAGTCCTACTGTATTCAACCCAGTCTTCACCCCATACATCCCAGTAATAACTTATGGCGTCAGTATAGGCAGAATCCGGGTTCATAATATCATGATAACCTGACAGCATGGCTTCTGTGAACTGTCCGTAATGAGCCTTGAAGATTGTGGTCTTATCTCCGAGAATATCAAAAGTAAAACCGAGTCGTGGTGCCACACGGAAAGGAGAGTAAACAGTGCCTGAAACATCTTTAACTGTACCCCATCCTTTTGTTAAACGCGCGCCAAGATTGATATTCAGTCGGTCAGAGACTTTCCACGAATCCTGGGCAAATCCTTCGAGCCGTTTATACCGCGTATTCGTGTCATAACCTTCATACTGAAAAGCAAGATAATTTCCTGTGTAATAATACCCATATGCCCCATAGCCTGTTAAATCATCATAATACATGTTGTTCCGGCCTGTATAACCAAACCTGTTCCGTACCTTACCGTACTCAAATTCCGCCCCGAATTTGAAGTCATGATCACCACCAAGAAAATCTTCTGCATAATGGGTCAGGCTGGTATTTGCCTGAATTCTGTCACGGTCCGCATAGAAAAAATAACCAGCGCTGTCATAGAGCATATTATCATTTTCATTAAAGTGAGCATTTATATCCGGGCCGACTTCGGGATCAAGATAATAGTATCCGTGGAAGAACGACGTCTTAAAATCAAAAAAAGTCTTTTCGTTGATAATGTGAGTCAAGGAAAAGTTTCCAACGAGATCCGGTGACTTTTGATCAACGCACGCATCCGGATGGGTTGTCGCACCCCCACCACGGTTGATACCATTATAAATATCTACTTCCACAAAAGAGTTAATGTTGGTTGAAGGAGTCAATTGAGCCGTTATTTTCAAGAAACCTCTTGGCTGTTTATATTCTATTGGGTCAGGAAAGCCCGTAGGATAATTTTTCGAATTGTAGTACTGACCACCAAGAAAAAACCAAACCTTATCTCTCAGAATGGGGCCTCCAACGTTTGCAGCAAAATCGGTTATTGCCTGTGCGGGGGGTGTCAGATCCGGAAAATCGTCAATATAAGCACTGTTATTGTTAGCCTGCCAGAACTTCCCGTCTTCCGCTTTTCCCTGAAATATGGTGTGAAAGAAACCTGAAAATTCATTTCCGCCTGACTTTGTAACCTGGTTAAAAACAACACCTGTAAAGTTACCATACTCTGCAGGCAAACCGAGTGCCATAACCTTAACTTCCTCAACGATGTTAGGATCATTGAAAACCCATGCAGAACCACCTTCAGGGTCAGAAACATCTACTCCGTCAATCTGATAAGCAACCCCTGTTGATTCTGAAGCTCCATACGCCACATCATTTGTTATTCCAGGAGCAAGATTGATAATGTCCATTGCAAAATTACTGAAAGGCACATTTCTTAACAGGTCTTCAGTAAGTGTTACTGAAGCGGTTTCTGTGGATTTCACATCTACTGTTGGAGCTTTGCCAATGACTGTTATTTCTGCTTCAACGATGCTTGGCTTAATCGTCACATCTACTGTTAAACTAACAGTTGTCGTTACACGGATATTCTCCTGAACGACTGCCCCAAACCCCTGCAGTTCCGCTTTTACAGCATAGAGACCTGGAGGAAGAGCTGGAAATCGATAATTTCCTCTATCATCGGTAATTGCGCTTCGCGTACCTATAAGATTAGGGCTTGTTAAAGTTACTGCAACACCAGGAAGAGGTTCGCCTTGATCATCCATTACAGTTCCGACAACAGCACCTGTTTCCTTTGACTGAGAAATAGCAAGAGGTACAAGCATTAGAAAGAGGACAAATACACTGATAAAAGTTTTTAATCTCATTTAACCTCCTATTTTTTTTAAAAAATTAAATTCCATTTCCTTTGCTTTTAATTTTTTTATTCTGTTCCTTATTTTCACCTCCTCACCATCCTTATAATATAATACACAATTTTAACAAAAAAATACATCTTTATTAAGAAATAAGTGCAATATACATGCCAAAATAATTTATTTAACAATTCCTTTTTTATCAACAAGATAGTTACTTTCTTTCATGGTTTATTTATTCATTTTTTTGGATTATCCAATAAATTGAATAAAAAGGGGCAAATTTCAGAAACTCATAAAAAACGGAAGCAATTGCAACTTCTCTGCACATTTGTTATTTTAATTTATAGAAACTAATAAAGCAGAAATTAAAAATATGAAAAAGATAAACCTCATTCTATTAATGCTAATTACTGCTTCTTTACTCCTATTAGCAGGAGAAAAGCTTTCGCCAAAGCACAAAGATTGGCTTGAACTTGTTTCTCCAATCATCACAAAAACCGAAAAAGATGTTTTCTTAAAACTTAACACAGACCAAGAAAGAGATAAATTCATCAGCCTCTTCTGGAGCAGGCGCGACCCCATGCCAGATACACGTGAAAACGAATTTTATCAGGAATACATGAAGCGTGTCCGCTTTTCCGATATCAATTTTGGACATGCAAGTTTTAAAAAAGGAAGCCAGACAGAAAGAGGCTATTTTTATCTTCTCCTGGGCCCCCCCTTAGAAAGACAAATATATGCGACTCAAGCTGACATCTGGCCTCTTGAACTCTGGCATTATAAAGGAGACATAAAATACGGCCTTCCTCCATTTTTCTATCTGGTTTTTTACCAACCTCAGGGATTAGGCGAGTACCGCCTGTATTCACCGGATGTAGAAGGTCCTGAGAAGCTCGCAGCTCCAACAGCAGGCAGCGGGCTCAGCCGCAATCAAGCATATCAAGCTATAAAGAAAATATCTGGGGAACTGGCCATGGCTTCATTGTCTTATATCCCAGGAGAGGCAACTCTTGGGGTTACCTCTCTTTCCTCCGGATCAGTTCTATCCGGCATATATTCTCTTGCGGAAAAAAAATTTTCTGATGCTTACGCACGTCATTTTCTTGACTACAAGGACTATGTAGAGATCGATTATACCCATGATTTCGTGGATAATCATGCCAGAGCAGCGATTTTTAAAAATTCAGGACAATTTTTTATTCACTGGACGTTAGAGCCATGCAAGGTAAATTTTTCTTCCTATCAAGGGAAAAATTATGCTAATTTCCAGATCATCATAAGGATCGAAGACAGCACGGGAAAGCTTGTCCAGGAAAAAGAAGAAGAAATTCCTATAAATATTACACCGGAAGAATACAGGAAACATGAACGCCAGATTTTTGCTTTTCAGGATATACTGCCGATTATCCCTGGAAAATTTAAGCTTCTTTTCTTACTCAAAAATAAGACAGGAAAAGAATTTACATCTTTCCAGACAGATGTCTTAATCCCTGACGAAAAAAGCAGTCCTTTCATAAGCAGCTTTCTTCTTTACCAGAAACGCATGGAACTACGAGAAAACCAGAGAACAAAACTAAAAGCATTCGCATTCGATGGAAACCAGTATTTGATAAATGCCCAGAACAATTTTCTGCCAAATAAAGATATTGGCATTTACTTTCAGTTACATAATCTAAAACAAAAACAGGGGAAATCATTATTGATCGAGATCATCGCCCTTAATACTGATACCACTGTCCACAGCATCAAAAAGCCCTTGAGCGAAGTCATGAGTCCGGACAGTCAGGGAATCGATATCAATCCTATCTCTCTTCCATCTTTCAGTCCAGGATATTACAGGGTAGAAGTATTCATTCTTGATGCTGATGGGAGAGAAATCCTCAAAGGAAAAGAACATTTTATTCTGCTTGCTAAACCATATTCTGTCCTCCCATGGGCTTATGCCAAGATTCATGAACGATTTCCTAACCCTGAAGACCTTCATTCATTAGCCTATCAGTATTTCATGACAGAAAAATATGAACAATCCAGGGACACTCTCGAGAAAGCTCAAAATATAAAGGATAAACCAGCGGCCAGACTTTTACTTGCACGAACACTTTTTGCCCTACAGCAGTACGATGAATCTCTTGATATTGCCACTACACTGTACAAGGCAACCCAGAACAGAGAAGCCGCAAAAATCATTGCTGCAAATTATTCAGCTCTCGAGAATTGGTCCCAATCACTAGTCTATCTTGAAAAACTGCTGAAAGAGGCAACAGAATTAGGTATATTAAACCTCGCAGCTGAATGTTATCTAAACCTGGACCAACCCAAAAAAGCACTTCCGCTTCTCCAGGAATCTTTGAAACTTAATCCAAATCAGCCAAAAATCAAGGAGTTGGAAGAAAAGACAAAAAACAAAGTCAGGAGGGAATTATGATAAAAAAGGGCTTAATTTTAGCATGTATGACAGTTGTTTTCAGTTTAAGCTCATTTGCTCAGGTCCATGGAAAAATCGAAGGAATTGTCACAGACAGCGAGAAAAACCCTCTGGAAAAAGTAACAATTGTCATTATCTCTATAAAAACATCAGCAAAAAGATTTAATATTTCAACAAATAAACAGGGTAAATTCGCTCAAATCGGAATCTGGCCGGGATATTATCAAGTTAATTTCAAGAAAGAAGGTTATATCCCTGCATCTTATGAAGTAAAGGTATCCATCGCAGAATCGACAAAATTAGATGTCAAAATGTTGAAAGCCGAGAAGGCTATAGAAAAAGCCCTTTCTGATGCTGACAGGCTATTTCTCAGAGGATATAAACTGTACGAACAACAAAAGTATGAGGCAGCAGTACAATCTTATGAAGAAGCAGTAAAACTCAACTCATCAAATTGGGGTTATCACTTTAACCTGGGACTAGCTTATAAAAAAATGAAAGAAAACGAGGAAGCCATGTCTGCCTTCAGAAAAGCTGTAGAATTAAATCCAGAAAGTTACAGCAGCAATAAAGAACTGGGCGAGGCGCTTGGCAGGGCCAAAAAATTTGAAGAGGCAAAAAAATATTATATGAAAGCAGTTGAACTCAATCAGGATGATCATGATACTTATTATAATTTAGGACTTGTTTTAATCGCACTGGGTGAAAGTGAAAAAGCTTTGGAAGCTTTTCTTAGGGCTACAGACCTTAAAAAAGATTATGCAGAAGCATATTACGAGATTGGTACGATTTATATCAGGCAAAATAACATTGATGAGGCTGTTAAAAATCTGGAAAAATTCCTGGAATTATCTCCTGAGCATGAAAAAGCTGACACAGCCAGACAACTGCTTGATTATTTGAAGAAATAGAATAACCTGAGTTATTTTTTGAGAATATAAAAATCAAAAGTAAATATTTTTAACCGCTGCTTGAACAAACAGAAATAAGATGATAAAAAGACTTATCTAATTAAAGAATTAAAGAAAAAAGTCATGAATCATCTTAATTTTCAAGAAAAAAAGAAGGTTTCACCAAAAACAAGAACAATCATATTCGCTCTTGAAATAACTCTGATAATAGTACTGCTTGTGCTGTGGTTTAGCTTGAGCTCTTTTCAAAAAAGTAAAAGTCTAATAGTGCTTTTTTTATATAGTTTTCCCTCCCAGTTTTTGATTTCAATAGTACCACACGAACCTGTTCTGCTTTATTTCGGCAAGTTCTACCCACCGATAACCGCTGCTCTGGTTGCTGTCGCAGGAACCATAATTACTGAAGCACTTAATTATTCTGTATTCAAATTCGTCACAGATTTTAAGCTCTTTAAGAAAAGCCTTCAAAAAAAGACAGTCAGCAGAATTGTAAACCTATTCAATAAAGCTCCTTTTACTGCCATTTGGATTGCAGGTTTAACACCTATTCCTTTCTACCCAATCCGATTTCTGGTTGTCCTTGCTCATTACCCCTTGATAAAATACCTTCTTGCTGTTTTTCTATCCAGGCTGCCTCGTTTTTTTATCCTCGCATTAATCGGCTATGCTATTAAAATTCCAGACTATTTGTTAATTGTACTTTTTGTTGTTCTGATCATCTCGATTTATATTCCTGTGTTACGAAATCTGATAAAAAAGAAGAAAAATAAAAACAGAGGGGATATAGATTAAATTGCCTTTTCCAAACCATACCCGCCTTTTTTTTCAAGCATTTTCAACCATATTGCAAAAATCAACCCAAGAACTCCTAATATTGCAAATACTATCATTGCAGGGTTATAACTTCCCATCTTATCCCGGATTAAGCCAGCTACAAGCGGAAAGGCAAACAGCCCCACATTTTGAACCATGGCAATAACACCATAAGCAACTCCAAGCTGCTTTTCTTTGACTATAAGCGGCAGTGCCGGCCATAATGCTGCCGGGACCAGCGAAAAGGACAGTCCCAAAACAACCATCGGTATCCATGGGTTAATATTCGTATAAGCCATAGAAATATGACATGGTATCATAGCTATGGAGCCAATAATCATGAGTGTTGCCCGCTTTCCTATACGGTCAATTACTGCTCCAAAGATCCATGTAACAAACATCGAAACAAGAATAAGTGTCCCAGCCAATCTACCTGCGGCAATGTTACTCAAACCGTAACGTTCTGTAAAAAAATCCGTTGCGCATGCTTGAAATGGAAAAATTGCAGAATAATAAGTAACACAGAGCAAACTGATCACCCAGAAGGATAAAGGCAGCCTGAGCGCATCTCTCAGCTTGAAATCAGCTCCAGTTTCCTCAACAAAAGAGACATATCTTTTCTTTTCCCCATAACGGTCTAAAAAGCCATAAACAACTGTCACCAGCAGCCCTACAATATTTATCCCCGCTACGAACCAAAGTGCATTACTTAAAGTGAAATTTTCAGCTATCCATGGCAGTCCGAAAAATGCGATATAAGTTCCGGCACGGCATAGAAAGAGATTTATGCCAAAAGCCAATGCCAATCCTTTATCCTTAAACCATTTTGCCATTACCTTATTCATGACAACATAATAGCACTCCGCACCGATTCCAAATAAGAACCTTCCAGACAACATAATAGTGAAATTTCGACTCGCTGTTAGCACAACACCGACTGTAAAAAGAGCGGCAAACACCATCGCTGCCTTCCTAACACCAAGTTTATCGGCAAGCACACCACCTAAAACTACAAAAAGGATAACCGGTACAGAATAAATGCTATAGAGCCAGTAGACTTGAGTCGTAGAAAAATTTAACTCTGCCTTTAAAAGAGGGGTTAAAGGCCCTATGCAGTCATAAGCAAAATAGCTGGCCATTGCAGCTAGACTAATCATGAAAAGCGCTAAATAGCCAAACATATAAGCCTTGACCAAAGACGCTTTTTTTTCTGATGAATTAGACATTCAAATAAATCCTCCTCATCCAAGGGCTAAAACTTCAATCTCATCAACCGAAAATCGAATAATAGCCGACTGTAAAGATCAATTTATTTTTTTCTCCTCAATGAATGAGGAAAAAATCAGACTCATAAGAATTGGCAATTAATAAAAAGCATAATATAAATCAAGAAACTTTACTGAAAAACATACAAAGAAAATCTGTCTTTAAATAAATTATCAGACCGAAACAACCAGTTGTAAAGCATGTACAGCAGAGGAATGGAAAGTACGACCTGCAAGCTTCATTACATTTGAAATAGAGTTATACTCTTCTTTCCCCTGAAAAGGTGGAGCATTTGTCTCAATTTTGTCGTAAATATTCGCGAGAGCAATAATACTGCTCCCGATTGGAACTTCCTCCAGATTCTTATCAAGTATATCTGCCTCTTCAATATAGAAATAGAAAAAGTTAGTAAGAAGGGGTTCTACTTCCTTTAAAAGAGCAGCCGTCGCCTTTAGCATTACCTTTTCTCTATCATTAAGGGGTGATTCTGTGATTTTCGGGCCTGTTTCTAAAAATTCTGTCACTTCCTCAAAAAGATGAATATTTGAGAGTAAATTTCCAGCCTCAGCAAGAAGGGCAGCTGATTTTATATTTTCTACTTCTCTTTTATCCAGCCCTACGGTAGCAGCAATTTTCCCAGCCAAGAGAGATACCCTCAAAGAATATGGCTTTATTTCATCGGCACACTCAAGATATTTAAAAAGGATCTCAGTCACTCCAATATAAGCTCTCCTCAAGTTAGCAATCTTGCTTTCCCTCTGCTCAGAAGCGCCTCCAATGACTGCTGCTATTAAAATCAAGAAGCCTCCCCAACTAATAAGATTGATTATTTCATCTAATGATAAAATCTCATTGCTTCCAGTAACCAGATGTACAAAGAGAAGATAAAGAATAACCAAGAGAATACAAAAAAAACTTATCAATACTGCTCTTTTTCTGCCGAGAAAATACCCGGAAAGTATAACAGGGAGGAAAAAGAAGTTGAGAAAAGAAAATTTATAACGGACAAGAAAAGCAATGGCGATTGCTCCCAAAAAAATGAGAGTAATCAGAGAACCCTCAAAATGATCCAGCACAAAGTTCTTGATTTTCATCATTCTTTTACCTCTTCTAAAATCCATTTTCCCCTCTTTTTTATCAAACTACAAATAATTAATAGTGGTTCAAACATTGAATTTATAATATTCGATAAATTTATATCACCCAAAAAAAGTTTAGTCAACATTCCTCCCTGAATCTGATGGGTTTAATATCTACCGGTACTTCCAAAGCCTCTCTCGCCGCGGCAAGTCTCATCAAGTTCCTCTGTCTCGACGACTTCCACCTCAGCAACCGGCTGGATCAGGAGTTGAGCAATTTTCATTCCTTTCTCAACCGTAAAAGATTTCTCTCCTAGATTCATCATTACAACTTTAACCTCACCCCGATAACCTGAATCAATCACTCCTGCCAGCTTATGAACACCTTTTAACGAAACTCCACTCTTATCCCAGATCACTCCCACATATCCTTCAGGAATAGCAATTTTGATCCCTGTAGAAACAGACACAGCTGAATTTTTCCTTAAGACGGTATCCATCGAGGAGAATAGATCCAATCCTGCATCTCCCTTGTGCCCATAAAAAGGAAGCTTTGAATCTTTGTTAATTCTTTTGACTTTAAGTTTCATTCTTCAGATTCCCTCGATTCTAACCTCTGAAAAAAATGGCTCTGCAATTCTCGCAAACTCCTTAATCTCTTTCTCCCCATAGGGTTTTCTATGTTGAAATTCATTATCTATAGTATTCCTCGGCTGGAACTGCTGAATCTGGTAGATTCCCGGACATGTTAGCATCTTGCTTATTCTTTCTATATCACCTTTGGTAATCATGCCAGGAACAGCAGTTGTACGGAAAATAAAGTCCAGGCCTGAGCTCTTAATAATATCAATGCTCTTTTGGATGTCTTCTTTATTTACACTTGACTTAGTTATTTCCCTGTACCTTTCTAAAGGAGCTTTAACATCCATAGCTATATAATCAACAAGTTTCTTCCGGATTATATCTTTAAGCCTTAAAGGAAAAGAACCATTTGTGTCGACTTTCACTAAAAAATGCCTCTCCTTAATTAGACGAAGAAAATCTTCTAAACCATCATGAATCAGGGGTTCCCCACCGGAGACACATATCCCATCAAGCCAGTTTTTTCTTGAATCAATATAACTAAGAAAATAATTCATCGGGATAGTTGGAACTGTTTCCGGCCTTAAAACAAGGTCCGCATTATGACAGAAAGGGCATCTAAAATTGCAACCTCCCAGAAACACAGTAGAAGAAATAAAGCCTGGAAAGTCTTTAGGGGCAAATTTTTCTAAGCCTTTGATTTCAACCACTTCTCCAGCTCCTCCCTGTTATTCAGCACTGCTACAACTTCTTCTCCATCCTGAAGTACCAATGTGGGAATAATAATCGCTCCTTTAATATCTCGCTTAATCACTTTAATAAATTCTCTAATTTTCAACTTACTCTCTTTCAATATCAGGTTATATTCCTCACCATCAATATCCGTTTTTTCCAAGCACTGTTTAAGCCTGTCACACTTAGTACAATTTGGATAGGAAAAAAGTATATATTTCATTGTTATAGAATATTAATTTATAACTTCGTAAGGCGTTCTTTCTTTGAATTCCTGCTGTTTCCCATCGTTCCATGTGGAAACTGGCCTCAAATAACCCACTATTCTTGAATAAACCTCAGTTTTTTTGCCGCAGTCAGGACATTCATAAACTTCTCCCTTGATATATCCGTGGTTTGGACAAATGCTAAAAGTAGGAGTGATGCTGAAATATGGCACTTCTGTTTCAGAAATTTTCTTAACTAGCTTCTTACATGTTTCTTTGTCGATAGATTCAGGAAGGAAAGCATGAAATATAGTTCCTCCCGTATACATGGGCTGGATATGTTTTTGATGTTCCAGGGCATCAAAAATATCACGTGTAGCATCAACATTGAGCTGAGTGGAATTTGTGAGATATGGATATTTGTCTGTTCCCGATGTTATAATCCGATTGTATTTCTGCTTGTCCAGCCTTGCCAGCCGGTATGAAGTCGATTCTGCCGGGGTTGCTTCCAGATTATAAAGATTCCCTGTCTCTTCTTGAAATTGCCTGATTGTCTCTTTCATAAATTTCAGGATTTTAACTGTGAATTCCTTCCCTTCCGGAGTACCGATTCCCCTGCCAAGAAAATTCATACAGGTTTCATGCATCCCCAGCAGTCCAATCGTAGAAAAATGATTGTCGAAATGGCCGAGGTATTCCAGCGTGTAAGGCATAAGCCCCCTGCTCAGCATGTTGTTAACAACTCTCCGCTTGATTTCGAGAGCTTCCTTTGCTAAAACCATTACATCTTTCAACAGAGAAAAAAACTCTATTTCGTTTCCAGCTTCGTATCCAATTCTATTCAGGTTTACAGTTACAACCCCGATAGAACCCGTAGAATCTCCAGGACCCCATATGCTCCCAGGTCTTCTAATAAGCTCCCTCTGGTCAAGATTTAATCGGCAGCACATTGCACGTATATCGCCTGGGTCAAGATTTGTCCCGATGTAATTTTGAAAATATGGGATTCCATACTTAGCGGTTACATTAAAAAGCAAATCGGCATTTGAAGAATCCCAATCAAAGTCCCTGGTCAGATTATAAGTAGGAATCGGAAATGTAAAAACACGTCCTTTCTGATCTCCTTCTATCATCAGCTCCAGGAAAGCTTTGTTGATCATATCCATTTCACCCTGGCATTCTCCATATGTAAAATTCTTCTCTTCTCCACCAACAATAACACATCTTTCCTTCATGTCTTTCGGAACAGTCCAATCAAAAGTCAGGTTAGAGAAAGGTGTCTGCCATCCCCATCGAGAAGGAACATTAAGCCCGAAAATAAGCTTCTGAATATCCTGCTTTACATTTTCATACTCAAGGTTATCCGTTCTTATAAAAGGGGCTAAAAATGTATCCACGCTGGAAAACGCCTGAGCCCCGGCAAATTCTCCCTGCATTGTCCCGATGAAATTCACCATGTGAAGAGTTGCAGTTTCTAGATGCTTAGCTGGAAAAGAATGAACCTGGTTGGGAACATGTCCGAATCCTTTCTTTAGCAGGTTCTCAAGAGACCATCCTGCACAGTAACCCACAATAGGATATGAGAGGTCATGTATATGAAGGGCACCCTCGTTATGAGCCTTCTTAATCTTCTCTGAATAAAGCTGATTAAGGGCAAAATTCGCTAAAACTTCCCCCGCTACCCTGGCATTTAATCCCGAAAAACTCGTTACGCCCTCGTTGGAGTTTTCTTTTACTTTCCAATCCCTATCATTTATATAGTCTTTTATCAACCTTTCCAGGTTAATACCAATTTCCCCGGCTTCCCGAATATCTTTATGCCTGTTCCTGTAAAGAATGTATGACTTTGCAATATCATGATATCCCTGTTTCATGAGAACCATCTCTACAATATCCTGAATCTGTTCCACTGAAGGAATGGTATAACCTGCAAATTTATCTTCCAGCATGAAAGTCGCGATATCTGATATATTCTTGGCTATCTGCTTGTCTGATAAGCCATTAGCTTGCATTGCATTGTAAATAGCATTCGTAATCTTTTCCTGTACAAAATCCGTGACTGCACCATCCCTTTTCTTGATTCTAGAAACAGTTCTATTCATTTAAGATCTCCCTTTTTAACTAAAAGCGCCTTATTCACACAATAAAGGCAACATTCTATCTATGGAGGCTTTCCCTCTAGCCTTTCTCGAAAGAGAATACCAATACCCCTAAATCACCACATCTTGTATATTAAAAATCCTTTCGGCACTAAATATTGTGTTTGTGCTATTAAATTTATATCCAACTTTTCAGCTTGTCAAGCTCTTTTTTCATTTTCTTTTATTTTTTTTAATTTCTCCAAATTATAAGCTGAATTATTCATGAAAACTGCCGTTACTATAAGATAAATTTTAAAGGAGAAAACCTTCAATCTTTCGCATCATTACCTCCATCTAATCAACAATTGGACAAAAATCGAGCATGAAAGCTTTGAATAATCCAGGTATTATAAAAAAAGAGAATTCCGGCACAGCAGATTGTATATCAATCAAACATTGAAACTCCATATTTTTCGAGTTCTGCCTCAAGGTCGGTCTCCGGGTCAAAAAGAACAGCATTCAATCCAATATTTAATGCAGCCTCGACATTTTCTTCTCTGTCATCAATAAAGATACACTCCCATGCCTCAGTTTTTGCCTTTTCTAGAGCTTTCCAGTATATCTGTGGATGAGGTTTAACATAACCAGCCTCATACGATAGAATATATTCATCAAAAATCAGGAGTTCGGGAAATTTTTTTTTAATAAATTCAAACCGCATAACGTCTGTATTTGAAAGCAAAACAAGCCTGCATTTCGACTCAACCTTTTTTAATATCTTTAATACAGCCATATTAGGAGAAAAAACATCATTATAGATAGAGAAAAATGTATTATGATCTATTTCGGCTTTAAGACTCTTAATAGATTCTCGGAAAAAATGCCCAGGGGTTATCTTTCCAGTGTCAAAAGAGTGAATAAGCTCGTGGTTTGCCAAAGCTATTTCAGCAATCTGGTCCGCAGAAAACGGACTGTAGTTTGCTATCTTACAAAAAAAAATATTATTATCAAAAAATACAAGTACCTTCCCTAAATCGGATATTACGCTCTTTATCATAGAAACAGTTTCGTTCTGAAAAACCCCCTATCTTAGTTTGGAAAATTATGCCTTAAATTAAGGCTTTTGTCTAAAACAATCCAGCAAACAAAACATCTGCATGGAACATCTCACGTGTTCTGCGCCTGACTTTCCAATCTACAGTCTCTTTTATATCGAGATAGAACCAGAATTCATCAAAAAGTCTTAACTTATCCACATAATAAATCCCGAAATCACTGAAATTATCGATAATAATCTTGCCAACTTCTTTTCCCTTATCATCACGAACTACAATTCTATTAGTATCTTCGATTTTATCCAGTTTTCCATATATTTTACATTTACCCTTTTCTTCCCACGTATTCTTCTTATCATAGGCAAGATTTTCTAAGGGGACAAAATCACCCCTTTCTTTTAAGCCTATGTAATCTTCGAGAACTACTTCCTCACTTCTTGTAAAAACATTCATCCACTCTCCATTCTCATCCTTAACATCAATCTTATCAGCAACTAAAATAGAAGGCCTTTCAGGAGAAAATGTTCCCTCCCCCTTGACCTCTTTTCCTATCAGAGTGCTTATGTCGCCTGATTCCAAATTCCCCTGAACAATTATATCAAAACCTCGAGCTTCAGGGATAAAAACACATTTGCCAAAAGCAACTTTCACACTTCCTTCGAACTCAATGATTTCTTCTTTTTTAGGGGCAATGTTTTCTTGTTCCGATATTTCTTCCGCCTTTTTACAAGCCACTATTCCTACAAAGACCAATAAAAAAGCTAAACAAGTCAACCCCACGATACGAAACATTATACCTAACTTTTCTTTTCTATCTGTTGAAATCAATCTCCTATTAGCCATAACTCACACCTCCAAAACTTTAATCATTCAATATCACCACAAAATACCGCAGAAGCTTTTTCTTTCTACAGAAGAAACACTTCTTCCTTTTCTTCCTTAAATTAGGATATTTTATACCATTGAAGCTAATAAAAGTAAAGAAGAAAATTAATTATTGTCCAGTAAAATTTAATCAGGCTTCAGGTTTTAATACGGCAGAGAAGTAGTTTCTTACTTTATTCTTATTTTTTTGCTCGATGAAGAACTAGAAGAAACTCTGCTTGAAGAACGGCTGACTTTTGATTTAAAAGAACTTGAAGTCTGCTTGGGAACAGAATAACTTCTCGACGAGGAAACTTTTTTCCCTACCGAACTTAAGGAAGTCCTACTTCTTGAATAATTTTTAGACGGAGCCGTATAAAATCTCTTTTTTACAGAGCTATTAAAGGATGAACCAACACTGGAAGAATATCTGGACCTTATTACGCTACTCGATGCACTAACCCCTGATGATTTTGAATACAGACGAGTCTTGTTTTGGCTCGTACCGGTTCTGTAGCGAGAAGAAAAATTTGAGCTTCGGGAAGAATAACTCTTAATAGATGATGACTTAACTCCTGTTCTGGATGTCTTCTGTGAACTTAATCCACTGTTTTTTTTCAACGTCCGCCTGTTCAATTCTGGATTAGATGGGTAAATTCTGCTTTTATAATTATTTATCGAGGTTCTTGATGAATAGGCATTAGCAGATCTAGAGGCAAGACCAGTCCCGCTATTCTTTGAGAAAGAAGAGCTTTTCTGTTTAACTGGGACAGAAGAAATTGAACGTGAAAATGAAGTCCGCTGCGAAGGATAATTTTTTATCTTAGACCGGGAACTGTATTTTTGAGACGAATCCGATTTAACACCCCCAGAAAGATGTGCTTTCACAGGCTGAGAATACCTGTTCTTTTCAGAGTATAACCGTGAATTAGACATATTCGATGTTATGGGTCTTTTAATCAAAGAAGTCTTGACTCGGGAAGGGCTCGCACGAGAAGGCAAACCAGAGCTTTTTGCCGAAGAGTATGTTTTCCCAACATTACGTATTTTTGATCTTGAAAAAACCTCTACCGCAGCGGAATCATGCATTCTTACTTTATTCTTTGCAAGGCTACTATCCGGCTGTAAAGATGACAAAGATATTTTTCCAAGCCGTGTAACCTGGTTCTTAGTTAATGCAACTTTAGTTATTTGTCGGGCCTGAAGTTGATTCTTATGAACCACTGTTAGGGCTCGGGAATTGACAGGATAATGACCGCCATAATACCTGCTATAAAAATGATTATTGACGATAACCACTGGATAACCATAATAGCTTAAAGGGCACCACCCAAAATAATTATACCCCCTGTGCCAATGTACCCATGCAGGTCCCCAAGATCTTGTTGGAATCCAGTACCATCCAAGGCCCAACCTCCAGTGCCATCTCCCATAATGATATACACTCCATCCCCAAGGCTCATAGGGAACCCAGGTCCATCCGATAATGGGATACCAGGTCCATCTTCCATTATAATAAGGCCTCCATGAAGCATAATGCACATTTGGAATCCAGACATGTCCATAAGGGCGCTCATAAACCCATCGTCCGTTATAGGCCAATTCAGACTCATATTCATAAAGTTCAGAAGGAAGATAACTTCTTCCTACACTTCGATTACACAATTCATCGCGAGACCTGTTCCATTCTGCAAAACTCTCTCCGCTGTTTTCATAAAACCGATCCTCATCAGAAGAAAAACATCCATTTTGAGCTATCAACGTCTCTTCAGCATTCACCAATAAAGAGCCCTTTTCCCCCGCAGCTTCCGCTGCTCCTTCAAGCACATGAAACTCTGTTTCTTTGTTATCTCTTACAATAAAATTATAAAGCCCTTTATCCAATATATAGAAGGAAGCATCCGGTGTATGTATTTCAAAATCCTTTTCTCTCTCTAAAAAATTTACTCTCAAATATGCACTTCCAGAAAGCAGATTGAGTTTAATCAGGTCATTCTCTCTCCTCGGAAGATTGATAAAATCAACCTGAGTAAAGCTGTCAACACGCAAGTAATTTTTCCTTCCAAAATGAACCTCTGCACGTCCATCTCTTGTCCCCAGTTTTTCACCTTCAACAAGCACTAAATTTACAGTACCTTCCTCATATCCCAGATCTTCTGTTCTCTGGATAAATACATCTCCCTTCACATAACTTAACCTAGCATAACTATAACCGTAATATTCAGGGGCCTCATATGAAAAAGTCAAAGAAACAAAAAAAGCCAAACATACGATAAAAATCATTATCTTTTTCATTTTCGCCTCCTAATGACAACAAAAGCAAAAAATATGCCAATTAACTTCCCCCTGTTTATGAAAAAACAAAAGATCCTGACTGTACTTATTTAAGGACAATTGACCAGATAATGATAAGACCTAAAGAGAAAATATAGACCAATTTAACTCGTTCTCAATGGAAGTCTCATAACTGCTTTATTCTATACCCTAGGCTAGATCACAACCTAACAGCGTAAAGCAGATGAATTTGAGGGGATGGAAGAAGCGACATTGAAAGATTTAGCGCCTTTTTGAGTCGATCTTCGAGAGAACCCGACGAAGTCGGGCCTGATGGATGTGTGAGCACTGTATAATCAAAGGGGCGGTGTTAATGATGGCTCAGGGACATTGTAGCGCTGCTTAAGATAAACATGCGGAGTTCCAGCAGAGCCGAGAAGATCGGGGAGGAAATGGCGTTAAAAATCTTAGTGGAGCGCAGACATGCCCTCAAATTTATCTTATCTAAATCTATTATCGGTATTCTTTACCTTTCAGGCGCGCCGATCTTACCGCATCTGCTGCGTTACAGGGCATTTGCGGTGGATGACCACAGCTGCCCCTGTGCCTCGCATCTGCAGCAACCTCGACTCGTGAATAATCCAAGTTAGATTCTAGATTTTATAGAATAGAAAAAGCAATTACTGAAAACTAAAATTTGATTGTTGATAGAAAGAAGCGGCCTTTTCAGTAAGGTTGCTTTTTCCCCTGCAATAAAAAATACTATTTCTTCTTCAGTATGGGCATACCTGTTCTTTCTGTCTCGATGACTTTATAGGCATCAGGGACACTGTCCAATGATCCTTCTCTGATATCTCGAGCAAAAAAGTAAATTCTCTGCTGTCTCCCCCCCTTTAGGTTAACATCCTTGTAATGAAGATAATACTTAACACCTTTTGAATTATTAAACTCGAATGCCATTTATTCTACCTCCCTATTAATATTTATTTACAAACAGATACTCCAAACATAATAACAATCATACTTCTCTTTATGCAAGCCTTCTTTCCATAAATAATGAATTTCTATTGAAAACTCTTGCCAAACATATTTGGTCTTGTCCATTTTTATAAAAAAACAGGGGGATGTCAAGAATAAATTTGGAAAAATGTCAAGAGAAAGTAAGGCTCATCACAAAAATGCATGTCTGAGTAGAAAAGAAGAAGAAGAGAAAAAGATGAATTTGGCACTCTTTATCTAGTTGCGCATTATTTTAATTTAATGCGTTCTAAATATATATCTTTATAAAATTTAAATATATTTATTTTTTTCTTGACTTTTATTTTTTTCCTGTCATAATTGTAATGGCTCTTTTAAGCGGGCTGGAGAGAGCCCCCACCTTTTTTGGTTCCCATCATCAACCCCCCTTTTGCTGACAACAGCCCGCTCTTTATTTAGACTCATTCCTCCTGTTCCATAGCGCCTATTTATGTCCAGATGCAACCTGTTCAGAATACCTCCAAATGAGTCTGTTTTTGTTCCGGCCTTGATTCTATTCCGGAATTGAAATTGATTATACTTAAAAAAAATCTTGGAGAACTTCCAGCTCCATCATTCCTTGACTTGGTAAATATGTTTTCCTATCATTTACCTGAATTATTAATGAAAACCGCCAATCAAATATACTTAAGGTAGAAACATGTTTAGCCATAGAATGAACAAAAAATTTGGCGAAATCTACAAAGAGGCCAAAAAACCTGAAAACCAAATTCCTTTGAACCTTAAAAAAGATCTCTTTGTGCTTTTCTCAGACCACCACAAAGGTGACGGAAGTCCTGCCGACGACTTTAAAAAAAATGCTATCCTATATGACTTTGCACTATCGTACTACAAAAAAAATGGATATAAGCTCATTGTTCTAGGAGATAACGAAGAACTATGGGAAAATCATTACGACAATATCCTGGTAAACTACAAAGCATTAATCGAGAAAGAAATCGAAATGGCATTAGACAGTCCTGACAACAAGAAAATAAGACTGTGGGGAAACCATGATAAAGAAGTTTCTCTTCGAAAATTCAGAATCTCTAGACATACACAATATAAAAAAATCCTTAAGAATGTTGAGTACAGAGAGGGCCTGTGCCTTGGAGAAAACATATTCCTCATACACGGCCATCAAGGAAGATTCTTTGACGATATAGCATGGAAAATAAGCAGGTGGGCTGTCCAGTTTATATGGAAAACGATCCAAAATATCTTTAACATAGGAATCGACGGCCCTGCAGAAAATTTTAAGATTCGTGACAATCTAGAAATGGAATATTATGAATGGGCCAAGAAAAACAATATAATTCTGATATGCGGCCATACTCATAGAGCTGTTTTTGCGTCCTCGACTCATATTGACTCTTTACACAGTGAAATCCAGCAGTTAAAGGGGTTGCTGGACCATATATCTTCAGACAAAAAGGAAAATATTGAAAAAGAAATAATTTCCAGACAGAGGCAAATAGAGAAAATTCTTATGCCCAGATCAGGAAAAACTCCCAAACCATTCGAAGAAAAACCAATTCGGCCAGTCCCATGTTATTTCAACGATGGCTGCTGCGGTTATACAAACGGGATAACCTGCATTGAAATAGAAAAGGGGATCATCCGACTCATCAAATGGCAGCGTCAAGAAAAAAGAAGAATAATCTTCGGTGAACGCAATTTGCAGCTTCTTCTTGAATATATCAAGAAAGGCCTGCCTCTTGATGAGCCTTTAAAGCCTGCATAATCCGAATTATATATTTTAGCTAACCTGTGGAAGGAGGGCGGGAGAGGAAATTCCTTTCCTCTCCCTTTTCAAAACCTTGACGCTGCCTTGGATGATAAATTTCATCACGTCAAAATTTCCTCAAAATTAGTAAAATTCTGACATAATACTAATATCAGGTCAATCACCCCTAAAGAGGATTCAAGGGGTGAATTTTAAAATACTCTATCCCAGCGCTGATGTTCAAAGCAGTTCTTCCTGGACTGACAAGCATAAGCGCATCTTCAAGTTTTTTAAAGCAAATTTGAAATAAAAACTATTTTCCTTATAATAGAGAAAGAATCCTATGGTAACAGCACTAACAATCGAGAATCTCCATAAATCATTTAAAACTGGCTTTATACCCAAAAAAGTTAAAATTCTCAGGGGAATATCTCTAGACGTCAAAAAGGGGGAAATCTTTGGCTATCTTGGGCCAAACGGTGCAGGAAAAACAACAACCATTAAGTGCATCCTCGGCCTCATCTTTCCGGAAGAAGGTGAAATTAAAATTTTTGGCCAGCCCAATCTCTCGCTTCAAGCCAAGGAACAAATCGGATTTCTCCCTGAAAACCCATATTTTTACGATCATCTTACAGCATCAGAATTCCTGCATTTTTACGGCCAACTATCCACTTTCAAGAAACAAAAAAAAGAAGAAAAAGTTAACAGCTTGCTCCATCTTGTAGGATTGGAGCAGTCAGCAAACCTGCAGCTTCGCAAATTTTCCCGAGGAATGCTTCAGAGAATAGGCATGGCCCAGACACTTCTTAATGACCCTTCGCTTGTCCTTCTAGATGAACCTCTCGGAGGCCTTGATCCCATTGGGAGAAAAGAAATAAGAGATATAATTGTCAGTCTCAAGGAAAAAGGAAAAACCGTTTTTCTCTCTTCTCACATACTTCAAGATATTGAAATGATTTGTGATCGAGTAGCTATCATCGTTGACGGTCAAATTATCAACCAGGGAAAGCTTCAAGACCTGATTTCAGAAAAAGTCCTGTTCACTGAAGTCGTTGTTTCTGGAATAGAAAAAAAAGATCTTGAAGGTATAGGGGAAGGCCTCTCAACCCAGGGAGGAAAAACCTTTCTCAAAGTTTTCGACGATGAAAAACTTGAAAATGTCCTCCAGCTTGTGCAATCCAAACAAGGAAAAATACATACGCTTATTCCCAGGACAGAAACTCTGGAAGACCTTTTTGTTGAAATTGTGAAACAAAAATGAAAATACGTGCTATTGCTTTAAACACATTTAAAGAGGCTATTAGAGACAGAATACTCTATCTTCTTCTCTTTTTTGCTGCTGTAAGCCTTTTGTTTTCACGTTTTCTTGCTCTTCTTACGGTTGGTGACAGAGTTAAAATAATCAGAGATGTCGGGCTTAGTTCTATTTCGATTTTCGGCGTCTTAATGGCCATCCTGATAGGAACAGGACTCGTCTACAAGGAAATCGACAAAAAAACTATTTATACTCTTCTTTCTAAACCTATCCATAGATACCAATTCCTATTGGGAAAATTCTTGGGCTTAATCATAACTCTTTTCATCATGCTTTTCTTTATGAGCTTCATATTTATTGCTCTGGTATTTTTTCATACATTTAAGATTGAATGGAACTTGCTTATCCCTATCTTTTTCGTCTTTTTTGAACTCTGCCTCATCACAGCTGTAGCCATACTATTCTCCTGTTTCTCAACACCCATATTAAGCTCTATCTTTTCTCTTGCTTTTTACCTTATTGGCCATCTTTCCTGGGGATTGGAAGGTCTTATTCAAAAAATGAAGCCCGGTGTAGGAAAGATTCTGGCACAAATTGTTTATACTTTTCTTCCTGACCTGGAAAATTTTAATTTCAAGACTGAAATTGTTCAACACCTGCCAATTCCTTCCAAAATTTTTATCATCTCCTCCCTGTATGGACTCTTTTATACTCTTTTTATCCTTGCCCTGGCTATGCTTATCTTCAGAAGACGAAACTTTATCTAGACATAATGAAAAAGACACCTCTCGCAATTATTCTTATTTTAAGCTGTATTATTTTCTTAGGACTTAAGCTCAAAGCGGACAAGGTTACTCGTACTAAAGTCCCGGGTTCCTCCATTATCTACATTCCTTCTGGAAAATATTTAAGGTTCGCCACATTTGGATTTCCTTCTTTCACTGCTGACATGATCTATATCTGGGCCATCCAGTATTACAGCAATTATTCTATCGAGGACAGATTTGATTATCTGGACCACATTTTTTCAATCATCTCTGAGTTAGATCCCCACTATCTTGACCCTTATGAAATCGGGTCCTTAATAGCCGCCCATGAAGCCAGAGATGTAAAAACTGCCTGTAAAATTCTTGATAGAGGCCTGGAGAAAAACCCAAAGGAGTGGATTTTCCCATTTGAAGCAGGACATATCGCTCAGATGGTAGAAAAGGACTTTGCCCTGGCTCAAAAATATTATAAGAAGACGATGGAGATCGAAGGAGCACCTGCATTAGCCAAAAGGTTGTATGCCAATGCAGCCTTCAAGATTACGGACTATAAAACATCCTTGGAAAACTGGCTGGAAATTTACCAGGAAGCAGAAGATGAACGGATAAAAAAAATCGCATCCAACCAAATTTATCAAATAAAGACAACCATAGATATCAAGACAATCAAAGAAGCAATCGAAAAATTCAAGGAAAGATTCGGCCGCAATCCCACGGAACTAGCCCAGCTCGTGAATGATGGCTTGCTGGATTCTCTCCCAAAAGATCTTGATGGAAAAGAATACATTTATGACTCTCAGACAGGCGGGGTAAAAGCTCCTACAATATGGTGGAAAAGATAATCATAATCATACTATTTGGCCTTGTATGGGGAAGTTTTTTAAATGTAGTCATATATAGAGTTCCCCTTGGAATAAGTATTGTTCATCCTCCTTCTTCCTGTCCTCACTGCAAAAAGAGAATAAAATTCTATGATAATATTCCTGTCTTTTCCTACTTGCTTCTCGGTGGAAAATGCCGTTACTGCAAGGCAAAAATTTCCATCTCTTACTTTCTTGTTGAAGTTCTGACACCATTGAGTTTTCTTGTTCTCTACAGTCAATACACTCTCAGTGTCCATTTCTTCGCATCATGTATCTTCACAAGCGCATTGATTTCTCTGGGTTTCATTGATTTCTACCATCAGATTCTGCCCGATGAAATAACATTCTCAGGATTGGCTTTAGCTCTCGTTTATTCGCTTTTCCGCAAAGATTTAACCCTGACTCAATCCCTCGTTGGTGCCGTAGTTGGAGCGGGGTTTCTTCTTCTTATATATGGAGCTTATTTTCTGTTTCGAAAAAAAGAAGGGCTGGGCATGGGCGATGTGACAATGATGCTTATGATCGGTGCTTTCCTCGGCTGGAAGCAGACTTTCTTTACTCTTATTCTCGCCTCTTTTACCGGTGCTCTCGTTGGGATCTGTTTTATTTTCTTTAAGAAGAAAGATCTTCAGTATTCCCTTCCATTCGGGACATTTTTAGCCCCAGCTGCTTTTGTTGCACTGATTTGGGGAGAAAGAATCATCAACGCCTATCTGAGCCTATATAAAAATTTGTAAGAAGCAGGAATTTAGATCCAAAGGTTATTGCTTAAACCATACTAATAACATTCAGGGCTTAAGGATTTACTTTATAATCTTATATATCTCTCTCCAAGATTTAACTTTCAGAAGTGCCCCAGCTGGCTGTTCCAATTTCTGAATTGTCGAGTCATATTCCTGAATATAAACCTCCCGTTTCCTTATACCTCCTACCCTTTCTGATTCACCAAGTGTAACTGCTGCTTTTGTTTTAATTTCAAGGTTCAAGCTTTCTATTGTGCCGCCAGATGTCTGAAATGCAGATCCTCCGACAACCGAAGAACCGGCCGCCCAGACAAATCTAGCATAAAGTTTTCCGATTCCTTCCAAGCTACTGCACGGGTTTACTGATTCTATGTTCCCTGACAACGTGCTGAAGTAGACGATGTAATTGGCCACTTTCGGATCAGCCCACACTTTTCCAATTATTTCCTGCCCATTTCCATTCATTGTGTGAATTAAATCTCCCTTGTCTTTTTCCTCAGGCAATCCTAGTACTTCCGAGTCACCAAGATACCAATCTACCTCTGGAATATCTCTATCTATTAGTGCAATAAATGAGTATGGACCGTCATCCGGAGCCCTGTCATCTCCTCCGGTCCCAAAATAAATGCGTGGAAATGTCCCTGTCGAACCAGTGTCAATCCATAAGGCTGGTTTTGTGATAATCGGATAATTCATCGTATCCGTATAGATTGTCTCAGCATCCCAGGAGTTATTATTTCCAAATTCAACACTGACATCCATTTTCCACAGCCTTCCATCGAGATCTCCAAAATAAACTGCATCTGTATACCCATCCCTTTCTATATCAATTATTGATGGAGAGCCGGGAATGGAATTAGGGATATTAGGAAAGCTGGCTGAAGTGTCAACATCAACAGCTTCAAAATTCCAAAAAATACTTCCATCTTCCAGATCCACCGCATAAAAATTATTACCCGTAACTCTACTCAGGCTGTTATCATACCCTGATCCCATAAAAGCCACCCAGGAATCACTTCCTCCCTTACTGACTTTTCCTATCTCCGGTACTGACCAGGTTTCTCCCATTGTCTCGTGAGTAACTTCCCACATGGGCTGAGGGTCATCAATATTGGTAATATCCAGAGCAAAATAATAGTTGCCGCTCGCATTCGGGCCAATTGAACTCCCTTTCCCTGGCCCTTGACCGCAGATGATAACTGTCCTCCACACTCCGCCAATCTGTACGTCTGCAGCCACCGGACTTCCATCTACATAAACATCTCTCACAAAATATCTTTCACCGGTATTGGGTTCAACCCCCCACATGTTTCTCAATTTGGGAAGCAGGTTGTTAGGGATAAATGCCCACAGTTCTTGACCCGTAGCAATATCAAAGCAGTGTAACATGCCGTCATTTGTACCCACAAGAAGTACCTTAGGCCTGTTCTTCCAATCTTCGATAAAATTTTCATACCCGGATCCCATACTCACAGGATCTCCCTTAGGACACTCAACAATGATAGGATTAGAATGGTTGATATCTCCCAGTTTCCAGTTGCGGTCTTCACCTCTTACGAAGTTAATAAGGCCCTCATTCGTGTTTTGAAAATCCTTTAATATAGGTCCTAAGATGTCAATATTACTTGTAGAAAATTCGATTCTCTGCAAGTCAGAATCGCCGGAGCCGGGAACAGCAGTATAAATTGTTCTGTCTCCTGGCGCCCGGTTATTCAACAATTCTCCAGCATCCCACCGAATTTCAACTCCCTCAGCCACAAGTTCTCTTCCTGAAGGTTCGGATAAATCAGGACGAGTGATTGTCCTGAGGTTAGAATAAGCATCACTTACCGGAGATATGTTAGTGACATCATATGCTCTTATATGTCCCTGCCATCCTGGAAAATAAAATGTTCCTCCAATAATGAGTTTCTTAGGCTGACCGCTTTCATCGACGAGTCTTGCAGCAACAGAGGTTCGGGAGTATTCACGCCTATCGACAAACTTGATCGAAAATGCTATTCTGTCAATGACCGGAGTTTCGAATGATGCTCCTTCATAGTCCTCCATGTCGTCCTCTTCAGCATATAATATTGCTTTCCACATCAGCTGTGAGCCAAAATGCGTAAATTCATGCCAGGGTAAATCATTCTCACTGGCATAAGTATGAAGTGCACCACTGCTTGGAATCCCGTCATTTCTTTCCGTTCCAAATCTTGCGTAGAATTCCCAATCCCTTCCATTATTGCTTATGTAATAATCCACGGTAAGCCCCTGGCTCGATCCCCCACGGACACTTTGATCGAGATTGCTCATTCGAACACTGGTTATCGCATGTTCGGCCGGATTGAGGTCTGGAGTCACATTTGTTGACCATGCTTCTCCATAAGTAGTATAAACAGGAGCCAAATCATTTATGACTAGAAAATAATCCCCAGAATGGTTTGCATCTGCCAAAATAACATCCATATCACCATCCAGGTCATAGTCCATTAAAGCACTCATATCCACATCGTGGGGATCTGGGAGGATAGGCTGGCACATATTCAAGCATCTGAATTCAAATTCCAACTGGCCGTCAACTATGCCCTGGTTTTTCATAAACCACATTCTGGCTTCATTCCCTGCATTCCACCTGTCTGTAGCCGCAAAAATATCTATCCTGCCATCATGGTTAAAATCCGCTACACAGGTTGCAACCGTTCCTGTACAATCATCATTGGGGATAGTCAGTTCGTGGCGGGTAAAACCTTCAGTCCCATCATTCTCATAATAAACTAAATACGAAATGTCATTTACAGTGCCGCCAATGATATCTACATCACCATCACCGTCAAAATCTACCGCATCGACAGAAGTCCCTCCACGCCCGATATTAAAGCCGGTTGTCTGGTCATAATTAATTTCAGCGATCTCAAAAGAATCAATATTAAAATCCTCAGCTCCTGGATTCCTGACAAGAAATATTTTATCCTGACTGATAACCAGTAAATCCATATCGTCATCATCGTCAATATCTACCGAGCATAAATGGTCTCCAGCCCAATTGATGTATATCCCGGAAGTCATAAATCTGCTCGAAAAATCCAGGTTAGGTGAGACTTGATAGGAGTAAAAATCCGGATCTGTCGCAGTCCCCACATTTATATACATTGCCGCTACAAAGTCAGTATATCCAAATTCGTCTAAGTTATTCTTCATGAAAAAGAAATCCTGCAGTCCATCGCCATTGTAATCTGCAGCAGTTATAGAAGCGGGTCCACAGTAGAGCCCTTCATCATAAACTTCGCTGGGATCTACAAAAAATATAATGCCGTCATCATCCTCACCATCTCCGTCTCCGTCATAATAGTAATTCCTCGCTAGAATCAGCCTGTAATTATTTTCAATGTCTAGGCCTATTAGGTCCGGATAACCATCTCCGTCAAAATCTCCTGCATCACATACATATATCTTTGCTCCCATACCTGAAGGTTCCTCAATCGAAAAGTTTGCTCCCAACCAGCTCAATGTAACTTCTCCATTTCCAGTCCACATAGCAGAAGTCTTTTCTACATCTTTATATGTCGTAGGAGAGCCAAATGTTTCTTCAAAAGCTATTGTGTATTCTATACACTCCTCTTGTGCCCAGAACTTTATTGCAAAAACAGTTATGAATATAGTCACAGGCAATACTATTAACATTATATTCCTGATATTCCTGATTTTTTTCATTTTTTTCCCTCTTTTATTTTTAAAGCTTAATGAGATATCTCAATAGCTAACCCAATTTCTAACCGTGCGGTCGTCATATTGCTCCCTGTCCCAATACTCCCTATACAAACTAAAAGAGCATCTGCTGCATCAGGTGTGCCCCCGCCAGCTTCATCATCTATCAAAAAAGCCGTGTATGTAAAACGGGGATTTAATGTTCCTCCATCTGATATGAAAGGCTGGCGGTAAAAAATGACATTACCGACATCAGGGCTTCCATCTCCATCCGGGTCAATATAATTCAGTATTTCCCTATCTGTCAATTTTCGAAAATATTGCACAGATAGAGGATTGTCGATCCCATTAGGTTCTATTAGATAATGGCCGTCAAAACTCACCCAGCTGTCGGTTGCAAAAGAATTTTCGATAGCAAGCCAGACTGAATCAAAACCCGCCTCAGCTGCATTAAAGGCCTGATGCTGAGTGCGAATGTTTCCTGCGACTTTCGAGTTAATTCCCGTCACACTAATAAGGGCAGTTCCAACCGCTAATAAAAATGCCAGTACAAGAATAACAATAATTAAGCCGGATCCTTTTTCATGCCTCGCATGTTGAATTTGGATATTATAATCTATAAATCTCTTTATTATTTTCAATTTTTCCTCTTCATCTTGTGCCCATATTATATAAATTTAAAGATACATTCCTCATCATGGCTGTGGATTCGAGCAAAAATCTTCTATGGTTATCATCTTGGTTGCTTTTAGGACTATTGGCGACGTCAGGCCTTCTGTAAAGATAAAGATTTGAGGGAGGTTGGCCTGAGACACTGACATAAGCGTTTTGTGTCTTTCCAAGAACATAAATTCTGACCTGGCGAATTCTGCTTATCAAGTCTATATCTCCTGTCCAGCTGACCTGCCAATCGATAAAACCATCCAAATTACCATCATTATCTAAATCTCCATTATACTGGAATTGCAGATTCTCGATGTCCATTGCGAGGGGATAATGAATTCCATTCTGCGTCAGGTATAAAATACTTCCTTCGCCATTTCCGATATATCCATTTACACCCGCTGTTAAGCCAGGGTAATTCCCGGTAATATCCAGCCAGTATTCTTTGACCTCGATAAAAGTAACAAGCCCTCCGTCATAAGCATCTGAATTAGGGCAAGTTCCTGATAACCCTCCAGGAGGATTGAAATCAATTGATAATCCAGGTGAAAAATTGATTTTTTCGTTCGTTCCCCCTTCTGAATGTGTAACATGTGTGATCTCCCTTATTTCGACACTCATACATCCCGAATTTGGGTTGGGCAAGATAAGGACTACTTTATTTACATAATACTCATCAAGATAAGGGTACTGCTCAAAACTGGAATCTTCAACTGATAAATTGATTGATGCACCCTGGTAATTATCTATGTTTAAATTCAAAGGCTCTTCTATATTTCCCATTAATTTCAACCTATCAGGAGCCACTATTGCTCCTTGTGACTCATTATCAATTCCTTCCAAGAAATATCCAGAATATTCAATAAGTAAGCCAGCCCCAGCCATTCGAGCATCTCTCTCTATGAAAAACATGCCAGAGCGAACGTCATGTTGAAGTGCAGCAAACTGCTGCTGGTCCACTGCCACCTTGTTGCTTCTCATATACAAAGAAAGAGTTGCTAATATGACAATTATCATAATCGAACTGCTGACAAGCATTTCTATGAGAGTAAATCCATACTTAGAGTTATTTAAAGGTCGATGATTTCGAATCGAAATTTTCTTTTTCATTTCTTTTCCCAATTTATCTATTCGTGAACTCTTTAACTCACGCCTTCACTTTCCTAATCAAATCTGCCCCGCATTTCTCTTTCTTCTCGTTTCATCCGCGTACTACACCCTGCCTACTGCATGCTGAATCTGTCACCTGCTTATGATAGTGCTTATATCGGCTTTGACTTTATATTGATTAGGATTCTGGATAAGGTCATCTTGAGCTGTTCCTATCTGTTCCGCTGAAAAAATCAGAACTCTTACATCCCAATAATATGTAGAAGCCTGAACCTGAGTAATCCTTCTGAAATCGTATGTCCCATCAAAATTAATATCGATCTGTTCATCAATCTCACCCGCAGCTGCAAGGCTTAACTCTGCGCCTGTAAGATTCCTCAAGCTGTCAATCTGTTGTTGAGCTAAAAAAATCGCAGTGCTAATTTTTTCAGAACGAGAGTTGTTGAGAATGCAATAAGTAAAAAGCTGGGTTAATCCCAACACTGCAATACCTATCAAGGCCATGGATACAAGCACCTCAATCAGAGTAAATCCCTCTTTTCCCGAGTGGCTTTGAGACTTATTTTTTATCATCTTAGAATCACTCACTTCCTTATTTTTTCCATCTCATTGGTTAAGTGCCGCTAAATGATTTAACATATTGAACTGAGCCACCGGTAAACACCTTGATTTCTCTCATGTCCTGCTGGTTATAATTTTTTAATTTATCACTCTGAAGAGTTATGCTGTTTTTTCCAATTTCATAATTTGTAATAAAAGCCAGCGGAGAAAATTCAACAGTTTTATCAGTTGCACCACTCTTCACAACCACATTAAAATCAGAAGAAATTGTCTTAGTCACAAACCCAGGCATTTGATTCCACGAACCCGATGTATCCTGGCTCTCAATAAGAAAAAACCATCTCTCATCTTGCTGGTAAAACCGCACTCTATGGTTCTCTTTCGTCTTGACCGCCTGAAATTTTGCCCTCTGTATCGTTGTCAGGATATCTCTGGCTCCATTTTCTATGGACCTTGTTTCCAGAGAGTTCCTGATGCTTGGATAACTCATGGCTAATACTATACCTATAATCCCCAAAACTAATAAAAGCTCTATCAGAGAAAATCCTTTTCTAGTCGAGGTAAATTCTACCCCTTTAAAAATCCCTTTCATAAAAGATCTCCTCTCCATTTTGCCGACTGCTTTTTTATCTACTATTAATCGTCCCTTGTGCTGTTGATTGTAAACATTTATATAAAAATTTGCAACCTTTCATAATGCTAAAGGATTCTTCCCCTCCTTTAACATTTTTACTATTATAATAAAGCATATTTTCATCCTATCTTATAAACAGCAAATTTCATGCCAACTTAATCCGATAATATGTCATTGATAATAAACATATTATCTTTCGGTGCCATGTTTTCCCACTTTTATTATGCCACTTTCTGTCACATCAATGACAAATATTGGCATATCACATAATTATAATATATATTTTTTACTATAACTTCAAGATGAATCAACGGGTGATTTCCTCTGCTCTTTTCTAATCTTTCTTCGTACATTATCTCACCCCAAAAAGCTAGTCTCAATTTTTCTGCTTTTTTTAATTTATACCTGCCTTCATATCCCCCCAATACTTTATTTAATGATTTAATACAGTTAAACTCTGACAAACTCATTGAATTTTGGAAAAGACTGTGATATTGATTTATCCATGGTTCAAGAGAAAAAGTATGTCTTTTATGCCATTTTTTTAATTTTTTTCTTTTTACTGGGAGCTTCTCTTTTCATAAATATCCATTCTATTCAAGGCAACTTCCTTTTTGCTGATGAGGCAATTTATTATTCTCTGACCCAAAGCCTAGCCCACGACGGGGACCTTGAATATACTAAAAAAGATTTGATTAGATACTTCCAAGCTTTCGATTCTGGACCGATTGGACTTTTCTTAAAAAAGGGGAAAGACAATAAAATCTTCTTTGCCAAATCATTTGCTTATCCCATTTTTGCTTCGCCTTTTGTTAAAATCTTCGGCTGTAATGGCTTTTTTATCTTCCACTCAATCCTTTTTCTGCTTCTTCTGTTAATGGGCAGTATGTATTTTTCGCTGGGAAACAGGCCAGCTCTCTCACTCCTCATTATATTAACATTTCTTTTTGCGTCAGTTGCCGTTGTATATATTATTTGGATATCACCCGATTTTTTCAATCTCTTCCTGGTATTTTCTGTGCTCTTCCTCTGGCTTTATAAGCATAAAAATAAAGAAGTAAATACGAATGAAGAGAAGAAAAACAAAATCCAGACCTTTCTCCTTTCAGATCATTCGGATTATCTGGCATGCATTCTGGTTGGAATAGCAGTTTTTTCCAAACCTCCTAATATTGTGCTTATGGCTCCTTTGGTCTTACATTCTTTATTCAAAAAAAAGTTTAAACAGTCTTTTCTGATGGTTCTTGTTTTTATCCTAACTTCATGCATCTTCTGGGGATCAAACCAACTTGTAACAGGCAATTGGAATTATCAGGGTGGCGAGCGCAAAATATTTCACTTTAAATACCCTTATGAAAAAGAACATTTAACTTTTGACTCCACAGGTTTCGAGATGACTTCAGAAGGCTATGCTGAAAAGCATCTTCTTCCCCCAAAAGTATTTATTTATAATATTTTCTATTATTTCTGGGGAAGATTCACAGGGATTTCATGGTATTTTTTCCCGGCTGTTCTGTTCATAGTTCTTTTCTTCATCAGAAAAAAACGTCCTTATCAATGGTTCGTATTTGGGGCTATTGCTGCAGAAATTCTAATATATATCACCATCATGCCAGACAATTACGCCGGCGGAGGAGGCGCTCTGGCTAATAGATACTTTCTTAATCTTTATCCTCTTTTTCTCTTCCTTCCCGATATGAAAATGAAACTTAATGAAATCGGGATTAGCTGGATTATAGCTTCTATTTTTATTGCACAAATTCTCCTCAGTCCTTTCCAGCATTCCCATTATCCTGCAACTCATGCAAAAAAATTTCCCTTCAAGATGCTTCCTGTAGAACTAACTCTTGTTAATAACTTTCCGACAAATACAAACCCAGAAGCTTTCCGGCAACCTGTGGGAACAAAGAATTCCTGGCTCCATTTTCTGGACGATAATTTCATCCCCAGACAGAAAGAATCCAAACAGGAAAAATCCGGATTCTGGACTAGAGGATCCCACACATCGGAAATGATTCTTAAAACCTGGTACCCCGTTAAGAAAATTCTTTTTCATGTACTGAACAATCCCCGAATGCGAAATGAAATCACAGTCCAAGTTGGAAGTGAGAAGAAAAAAATCATTCTCAGTAAAAATCAGCGCGGAACTCTTTCTTTCGACAATCTAAAGCCATTTATAATTAAAGCTACTCACCTTTATAAAATAAAAATAAAAGCCTCGAAAGGTTCCATTCCTTATCTTGAAGAAGAAAAAAGCGCGGAAAGAAGATTTCTTGGCACATTTTTTGAATTGGAAATCATTCCTGAAAACGAGTAATGTGCGGAATTTGCGGTATCGCTAAAGTTGGAAATAAAGAATCAATCCATCCACCTCTTATTTCTTCCATGTGCCAGACTATTATCCACCGAGGACCTGATGATGAAGGTATTTACATCGATAAAAACATTGCTTTGGGCTCCCGTCGCTTAAGCATAATTGACCTCGACACCGGACATCAGCCTATATCAAATGAAAACGGCTCGGTATGGGTAGTGTGCAATGGCGAAATTTATAATTTTCCTGCCCTGAAAGAAGAATTAATCTCCCATGGGCACAATTTTTCAACCAAAACTGATACAGAAACCATTGTTCACGGATATGAAGAATGGGGGGAAGATTTCATTAAAAAACTCAGAGGAATGTACGCATTTGCTCTGTGGGACGCTGCACAGCATAAGCTCTTACTTGTCAGAGATAGGATAGGTATCAAACCCCTTTATTATACTATACTTGAAGATAGTACTCTTGTTTTCGGCTCTGAATTAAAGGCTGTCCTCACTCATCCTGGTGTGAAGCGCTCCATAGAACCTCAAGCTCTGGACTTTTTCCTGACTCTAGAGTATATCCCAGCACCTTACTCTATTTTTAAAAATATCTTCAAGCTTCCTGCGGCTTGTTCTCTCATTTACAAGGACGGAAAAATGAGGGTCAAGAAATATTGGGAACTTGAATCAGGTAAATCCATCCACAAAAGCTATACAAAACAGACTCTTAATTCTCTCATGGATGAACTCTATAATCTTCTTAAAGAATCGGTAAAAATGAGATTAATAAGCGATGTTCCATTAGGCGCTTTCTTGAGTGGAGGAATCGATTCCTCTTCAATAGTTGGACTTATGAGGGAATTAGGGGCTTCTCCCTTAAAAACATTCTCAATCGGATTCGAGGATTCAACTTATAACGAGCTTGACTATGCCCGGCGGATTGCCAAGAAGTTTCACACCGATCATGAAGAATTCATTATTCAGCCTCAAGCTCTGGAGCTCACTGAAAAACTTATTCATCATCTGGACGAACCTTTTGGCGACTTTTCCATATTTCCAACTTATCTTGTTTCTAAAATGGCAAGATCACGTGTCACGGTGATCCTTTCAGGAGACGGAGGGGATGAAATTTTTTCCGGCTATGAACATTATCAGGCTCAAAGGCTTTCCGCATTTCCCCTGATTCCTTTTCTTCAAAAACCCCTTTCATCTATTGTTAAAAAGTTCCCGCCTTCACCCAAAAAGAAGGGACTCTGGAACAAGCTCCGGAGATTCGGCCAGGGCTTAGAATTCAGCCCGGAACTGAGGCATTTCCGCTGGATGATGTTTCTCACTGCTGAAAATAGAAAACTCATGTACACAAAAGACCTAACCCACGAACTAGGGGGAATAAAGCAGCTCAACAAGATCGAACCTTTTCAGGAAATATTCCTTAACATGGACCGATTTGATGCAAAAACCGCAGAACTCTATCTTGATCTAAAAACTTATCTTGTCGACAATATTCTTGTTAAGGTGGACCGCATGAGTATGGCTCAATCACTTGAAACAAGGGTTCCTCTTTTAGACCATAAAATCGTAGAGTTTATCTTTAAGCTTCCAGGAGACCTTAAACTTAAAGGCATGACAACAAAATGGATATTTAAAAAAACAATGGAACGTCTCCTTCCCAGGAAGAATATTTTTCGCAGTAAGGAAGGATTCAGCATTCCTATGAAGCACTGGCTTAGGAAAGAACTCAAAGAGTTAATGCTCGATTACTTAAGCCAAAAAAGGATTCAAAACGAAGGTTTATTCAATTTTGACCTCATAAAAAAAATGATAGATCTACACCTTCAAGGAAGAGAAAACTTCAGCCATCAACTTTGGGCTCTTCTTGTTTTCGAAATCTGGAAGGAACAATATTTATAAATCATCAGAGGGGACAACAGAAACAATGAATATCTCTCTAGTTCCCCTGTCGATTTTAAACTTCTCTGATACGGGAAGACTCTGAACCCAAACAATCTCATTCCTTGATAGCAAAACAGGATTTTTTTTCCTCTCTGACAGGGGGATGCGTTTGGCTCTCATAATTTCTTTAAGCTTTTTCCTGCCAGGGGCACCCAGTGGTTGATATCTGTCCCCTTTCCTACGGTTTCGAACCAAAAGTGGAAACTTGAGTTTTTCCAAATTAAGAAAGGCTTTTGCTTTATCATTAAAATCAAGGTATTTAGATTGAGTTTTCTTACTCCTTTTTGCTTCAAGCTTTATATGGAGCTCTCTGACTTTAAGCGCCTCTTTGCCATTCCACAAATATTCATATTCAATCCTTTGAGGCTGTTCTTTCTCCAAAAATACATATCCATTTTCACGCTTTAGAAAGAGGTTTTTTTTCATATGGCATTTTTTACCCTCACTCAAATTGAGGACCGATTCTATATCTTCGAATGAAATTCCTCTAAGATTGCCTTTTAACTTTAAGATAAACTCTCGCACAAGCCGCCTCGATAAGGAATGAGGCAAAGCCAACACAGCGTTTAAATCGAGACGAATGTGATTGTTCTCATGTAAAATGGTCTTTTGGGCTTTTTGGGTTGTTATTTTTTCTAAAAGAGATTCTTCTTCCTGTAAGATGGAGACAATTCTTCCGATGCTCGGAATGATCTTAGGTTCAAATTTTTCTTGTATGAAAGGAACTAGTTCCCATCTTATTCTGTTCCGCAAAAAACGGTGGTCAAAATTACTCTCATCCACACAAAATTCCAAGCCTTTCTCTGCAAGGTATACCTCAATATCCTTCCTCTCTAACTCGATCATAGGCCTGATAATAGTCCCTTCAATCATAGGGAAAATACTTGCTAATCCTTGATGACCGCTCCCTCTCATAAGCCGCATGAGAAAAGTCTCCGCTTGATCTGTCATAGTATGACCTGTTGCTATCTTTGCTCCGCCAATATCAAAAGCTTTTTTCTTTAAAAAACTATATCTCAATTTTCTTGCTGCTTCCTCAAGATTCAGCCTGTTGCTCTTTGCATAAGAACGAACATCATCTGATCCAACAAAAATGGGGATTGAATATTCAAGAGCAATTCTTCTGGCAAATTGTTCCTCTTCATCTGTTTTTTTACGAAGATTATGATTAAAATGCCCAAGGAAAAGCTCAATTCCAAGTTCCTTACGTAGTTCATAGAGTAATGCGATTAATGCAGAAGAATCCGCTCCTCCTGAATAAGCTATAAGAACTTTATCTCCTTTCTCAAGAAGGTCATATTTATTAATAGTTTGTTTAACCCTCTTAATAAATTTCCCTACTGATCCAGCCAAAATTCATCTCCAGACCCGGATTTACAGATTAAAAACACTTGCCTCGAATTTTCAGCATGAATAATCCAGGTTAGCTATTAAAAGTGGCGGTGGAGGGATTTGAACCCCCGACACTACGGATATGAGCCGTATGCTCTAACCGACTGAGCTACACCGCCATTGGCAAAGATTTTAGCGAAAACTCACTTTGAAGTCAATTTGTAATCATATTGGAAGGGTTGCTTCTATTTTTGGAATAATCCAGATCTATTTAATTCTGATATGAGATTCTCGCGTTGAAAAAACTATGGCCTGTCCTGAAGAAGTATTTGCCGAAATGTCAGAAAAAGAAATGGCACTCTCACCCTTGGTTTTGGCTCCAAAGACCAGAGTGACAATCCTTCCCTGCCCTTTAAAACCCTTTCCTAAATCAGGGCTTGTGAATCCAATTGTGCAAATGCCAGAATCATTGTCTATATTTTTAAGGAAAGATGGATTTTTTCCAAACTGCTGAATATATCCTCCTAACAAAATCTGTTTCAATTCCAATACCTGGGAATTAAAAGAGAATCCAATTGACATATTTCCAATCTCGTATTCGGAGTTAAGATTCATATGGATCCGGAATTCTCTATTCTGCGGTCCTTCAAAATTCACAGGATTCAGAAAAACCTGGTTCTGGCCCCCTCCTTCCATCCTGGATTCTCTGTCTCTCTGTAATCTTTCCCGCCTCATTTGAGCCTCCAAAATTTCCTCTTCAGATCTACCTTGAACTGTCTGACCTGAAGTCATCCCTTCCAGATTAATCCAGAGAGGCTCTGAATCCTCTTCTTTAAGCGGAATCATGCGGAGAATATAAGGAGTAATAGTCATAATAACATCTGTCTGTTGTATTGTTTGATCAGTTCTGGAAAAAAGACCTCCTAGAACCGGAATGTTTTTCAGGCCTACTATCCCCTTTACAGTTTTTCTCTCCTCATCTTTCAACAACCCTGCCAGCAGGTTGGTTTCTCCATCCTTAAGCCTTATTACATTCTTAACTTCCCGGGTTGTGATAATTGGGATATCTGCAAAGCCTGTGCCACCAAGTGCTTTTATTTTTATTTCTAACTCAAGCGTAATCTCCTTTTCATAATGAATCCTAGGTGTAATCTTTACATCGATCCCAACATTCTTGAACTGATACTGAGTCACAGGCTGTATGCTTATTCCTCCTGCTGCAATAGGAGAAAAAGTAGTTTGAGGAATGGGAATTTCATCTCCTACCATATACTCAATTTTTTCTCCCTCAATTCCCCGAAGTCTCGGCTGAGCTATTATTTTTGTATCTATATCCGATTCTAAGAACCGTAAAAAGGCTGTCGGTAAAGTAATTTGATAATTCTCTGATTTAGAAAAATCTAAACCCTTCATGCTTTGCCACCCAGATTCAGATATTCCTTCAGCACCGGTGTATATCAACCCAACAATATTTTGATCAAAATCCAGACCCATATCTCTCAGCTTGATCCTGGATACTTCCATTATTTCTATATCAATAACGACCTCTCCTTTTGGCTTATCCCAGAGTTTGATAATTCTCTCGGCTAATTCAACAACTTGGGGAGTATCTTTTACTGTGATCGAGTTTAAATTTTTATCAACCATAATAACCGGAGCTTTCATCTGGGTGCGCAGTGCCTGTGAAAGAGAACCCATAATATCCTGAGCATTAATGTTCGAAAGGTAAAAGGTCTTCATGACATTTAATTCATACCTCATCCTGTTCTGGATATTATCCGGAATAATAATAATTGTTTTTTCATTAATCGTTCTGTAAAAGTTCTTAGAAGCCATACAGAGAAAACTTACAGCTTGCTCAAAACTCATATCTATAAGGTCAACTGAAAATGGCTTGTCCTTGAACATCTCATCAAAGATGATGTTTACTTGAGCGTACTTCCCTAGAGCCTGAAAAATTGAACGCAGGCTTGCCTCATGTATAAATTTTAATTGAATTTTCTCTTCCCCAGCTTTAAGCCTTACTGGAGGCTCTATCTTGACCACTTTTTCCTTTTTCTCTTCAACCTTTTCTTCTGTCAAGCCTCTTGCCTCTTCTACAATAGCCCTGTTCGAAGGGTCATAATAAAGGGCTCTTTCATACTCAGAGAGAGCTTCCTTCTCCTTTCCATCTGAGGCAAGCTTTCGGGCTTCTATGAGATGCATGTAGCTGGCTGATATTTTTGCACGGAACAATGCAATTCTGTATACAGAATTCTCTGCATCTTCAAGAACAGCTTTTTCATAATACCTGACTGCCTCATCCCAATCCTTGTTGATAGCAGCATCTGTACCCAATTTATAGCTCTGGCTGAATGTTATACAGCCCCAAAAAGTAAGGGATATTATTAATAAAAACGTTGTTTTTTTCATGGTTTTTCCCCTTCTAAGGAATACGCCTTTTTTGTGGAATCCGGCCAGATAATATTAATTTCTTCAGGAACGATCTTACTTATTTTAGTACCATCTCCAATCACCTCTCCTTCTTCCACTGCAAGAGTTTCTCCTCCAAAAATAATCAAAGCAACAATTTTTTGGTCAGAACAAACGTAACCAATATATCTCAGCTCCATTTCAGAGCCAGTTTGACCCATTCTTATATTCTGTCTTCCTTCAATTGAACCGGGTTCTTCCTGTTTATCTGCCCAAAATTCATTCTCCCCAAACCTGATCTTTTGCAAAGAAAAAATGTTTCTCCTCGGAGGCTTCAGTTTCCTGCTTTCCTTTAGTAATAAGTCTTTCCTGATAAAACTCTTCTCCTTATTTTTCTGGCTTGCCTCCTGGAGATCTCCATCTATAGAGAAAAGGCAAAATACAGCACTTAACATAAAAAGAAAAAACACTATTGCCAGCTTTTTAACTTTCATAATAGCCTGCTAAACTAATTCTTAATTCTTGTCTTCCTTGAGAATCAATTCCTGGAAAATCTATTTTTTCTATAACCAAGAACTTTGGAAATTCTTCTAGACAATGAATAAATTTTTTCAGGGAAAAATAGGATCCTGCTATAACAAAACTGATTTTTACTTTCTTGATTTTTTCTTTTTCAAATTCAGAATAATCATATTTTATTGGAGAACCCCAAACTCTCGATTCGTTAAAAATTCGCTGAAGGTCATTTCTTAAAGGCTTGATTCCCTCATCTTCACTATAAAAATGTTTTTCTTTCAGCTCGATCATATCCTTGCAGGTTTCTTCCCACTTAAGCCATTCATGTTTCTTTTCTTCCCTGTTCAATATTACATTTTGCAGATCCTTCTGTTTCTCAGAAAGATAAACACGAGAACGAAAATACGTGTTTCTTTCTGCTGCAGCAACAGTAAAATAAAATGTGAGTGCCGCAGCTGCCAAAAAGCAAAGCAAAAGCAGGGCCCTTCGCTCTTTCCGGTTTAAAAGGTCAAATATTTCTTTCATAGGTCAAAGAAATCTCCGAAAGTAAATAGCCAGAGTCATCTCTCGACTCACTCATGACTCTTATATGCTTAAAATTCATAGAATTTAAACTGGAAACGAGATCCAAGAGTTCTTCAAGACCAGGAGAAAGGACCTCGAACCTCACCCCCATTTCAGAATCTCCCTTAAGAGAAGGGGTTAAGGAAATAATATAACTTGTTTCAGGAAGACAATCTTCTAAAGCCGAAAGTAAATCCGTCCAGGAAAAAGTTTTTCTTAAAATCAAGCTGTTCACCAGATCCGCTTTTTCCTTATAATCCCTTATTTTATCCTCAATCTGACTTATATATGTTTTCTCTTCTTTTTGAACATCTTTAATTGTCTGTTCTATCTTCGCAATTGAAGTTTTAATATCTTTAATTTTGATCCTGTTTTTAAAATAAATATTTCCTCCAGCAACTGAAATAAAAATAAAAATAATAACAATCAGAACCCCCAGGAAATAGAACAGCTTTCTATTCTGTATAGGACGGCTGGCTAAATTCAAATCTATTTTTCTATAAACCTTCATAATAGCTGACCTATCAATGGCGATAATATCTCTTTTTCTTTCAATGGAATATTAAAATTCAGATAAGACTCAATCTTCTTCAGCGGATAATGCAATTTTTCTTTCAAGCCCACAAACATTTCTTCTTCCCTATCCAGCAAACCTAGACGGATTATAATGCAGCTAATTCGCCTTTTATCTCTATCCTCAATGAAATTGACTGTGTTTTTTACCTCCTGAACAAGATGTCTTATTTTTTGGGCCTCTGAATTATGATTATTATGATTGGCTCCAAAAGGCTTTTGACGGTAGAGAGCAATTTCTGAATCTATATTAACCACAAGACTAAACGAATCTTCCTCAACATTGATAAACATTATATCTTTTTCACTTTCTTTATTAAGCAAATTCGACACACTCAGGGACGGAATCCCAACTACTCTCACTTTCAGATGGAGCTTGCCAAATAAATTTTCGTATTCTTTTATCACAGAAGATCTGGCAATCGTTGTAAGAATTTTTTTTGACCTGTTTGATTTTCTTATGTCAAAAGATAACCTGATATCATCAGGAAGCAATGGCATTTGTTTATTTGCTCTGAAACGGATGAGATGTTCTCTTTCCTGTTGAGAGGATGGGAAAGAATCAAAATTAAAGATAAAAGTTTTTTGGGACAGCTCAGGAAGAAGAAAAACAATATTGTGGGCACTGATATGGATTTTTTTCAATCCTTCCTTTATTTTATTCTCCAATAACTCACTATTTGTTATATTCTTCTTGTTAAAAGAAGGATTAATTGTTCCTCCTTCAAGAGGAAGAACAAAATGGCGTCTTGTTTTTCCTTCTTTCGGCAGGACCTGTATCCCACTAATATAATGGGATGATATCTGAACACCTAAATCATATAGCCGAGGCCTGGCAAAATAATCCCTTATTTTGTCCTTAAATAAAACGGTCTGTTTATCTCGCATCTCGGAAACCGAAATCTCCTTATTTTCCTTATTCGACAAATGTCACCTTGTTTAGTTCGTTCAAGCTTATCTGCCCTTTTAACACTTTCTCCAATCCAACTTCCCTCAGAAAGATTACTCCCTCAGTTTTAGCTCTCTTTTTAACTTCCGAAAGAGGTTTTCTAGCCAGAATCATCTCCCGCACATTATCAGACAGCTCTAACAGCTCAGCTATTGCTGTTCTCCCTTGATGCCCGGTATAACTACACTCCTGACACCCTTGGGCTTCGTAGAAAACTATATGTTCATACTCCTTTGGATCAAGGCCAGAGTCAAGCAGCTGATGATTATTGTATTTAACAGCTTTCTTACACTTAGGGCACAGAATTCTTACAAGCCTCTGAGCCAGAATAACGTTCAATGCGGATATAAAGCTGTAGGGGTCAACCTTCATATGAAGGAATCGCTCTATTACATCAAACACATTATTGGCATGGACAGTTGTAAAAACAAGATGGCCTGTTAGGGCAGATTGAATAGCTATCTGAGCAGTCTCCTGGTCTCTTATCTCACCAACCATAATCTTATCAGGGTCATGCCTTAAAATGGATCTCAACCCGCGCGCAAAGGTTAAACCTTTTTTTTCATTCACAGGGATTTGAGTTATTCCTTCTATTTGATACTCAACAGGATCTTCAATAGTAATAATTTTGTCCTCAGGAGATTTAATCTCACTTAATGCTGCATATAATGTTGTTGTTTTTCCGCTTCCAGTTGGCCCGGTTACAAGTATCATTCCATAAGGCTGAATAATATACTTTCTGAATTTTTTCAGAACTTTCTCAGAAAAACCGAGTAAATCCAATCTCAATTCAGATATTGCTTCGGTTATCATTTCTTTATCAAGAATCCGTATTACAGCATCCTCCCCGTAGATACAAGGCATGATAGAAACACGAAAATCTATAGTTTTATCTTTGATTTTCAGCCTGAATCTTCCATCCTGAGGGACTCTCCTTTCAGCTATATCCAGATCAGACACGACCTTGATTCTGGAAATAATGGGCGATTGAAAACTGCCGTCAATCGGCTCCATAGCTTCATTCAAAACTCCATCAATACGATACTTTATAATGACCCCGTTTTCCCTTGACTCAATATGAATATCACTGGCTCTTTTTTGGACAGCCGTGAAAATAATTGAATTAACAAGTTTTATGATAGAGCTTTCCTGATCTGCAAGTTTCTCAACAGAGATAACCTCTTCTCCTTTGTCCCTTTCTTCCTCGACAACCTCCTGGATAAATCCTTCTGAGGCATTCTTAAGGACCTGAAGAGTCGCTTCACTTTTTCGAAGTGCTTCATGAATGGTTCTTTCCGAGGCGGCATAAACCTCTATTTCTCTTCCTAGGAAGGCTTCTATAGAATCAATTGTCGCGATATCTGAAGGATCAGCTATAGCTATCTTAACAGTTTCACCGTTATCTTCTAAAGGAATAAAGCTCAAACGGTAAAGAAAATCAACAGGAAAAGACTTAACTAATTCCCTGTTTAACACAAATGAGGAAAGGTCAACATAAGGAACATTGTATCTCTCAGCTATTTTTTTTGTTGCGTTTTCTTCTGAACGAAGAATGTTCTCTTGTTTATTTTTATCTGTCATTGAACAACTCTTATTATGTTAAAAATCGGCAGATACACAGAGAGAAGCATTACTGCCGTAATTATGCCCATAATGATTATGATAATCGGTTCGGTCAAAGAAATAAATTTGTCGATTCTCATCCTTATACTTTCGTCATAAACTTCAGCTACATCTGAAAGCATCTCTTCAAGATTTGCTGATGTTTCCCCAATACGAATCATATCCAAAGCCAGGGGGGGGAAATAGCCAGCCTCTTTCAGAGACTCTGACAGGGTCTCTCCGTTTCTTATATGATCAGGAACATTCTTCATCTTTTTCAGAAGGAATTTATTCGTGACAGAGTGGCTGGCAATGCCAATAGATGAAAGAAGCGAAATTCCTCCTTCAAGAAGAAGACTAAGCGAGCGACAAAACAGTGAAATTGCTGATTCCAACAATATCGTGCGTCCATAGGGAATTTTGAGCTTGATCCTGTCCAGCAATATAACACCTTTTCCTTTTTTCTTCATCTGCAAATATATTAAAAAAAGTAAAAATACAACTGCAATGATAAAAAATAAATTATTCCTCACAGCAACAGAAAAAGATATCAGACCTCTTGTAATAGCAGGAAGTTTTGCATCAAAATCCAAATAAAACTCAGAAAACCTGGGAAGGATAAAATTTATAAGTATCGAGATGAGTACAAAAGAAAACAAGAGGAGTATTAAAGGATATGTAAGGGCGGACCTAATTCTCGATTTAGTTTGTGAAATAATTTTTATATAGCTAATAAAACGGCTGATAGTTCCTGCCAAGTTTCCACTTTGCTCCCCAGCCATTAGAGAGGCAACATAAACCTTGGAAAACTCCTTCTCATAAGGTACAAAAGCCTGCGAGAGGGATTTTCCAGCACGGATCTCACTCTCAACCAATATCAACAACTCTTTAAGATGAACATTCTTAACACGGCTAATTATTATCTCAATACTCTTAAGTACCGGATAACCTGCCTTTATGAGTGCCACAAGCTCCTGATTAAACATAATAAAATCTCTATCTTTGATCTTCTTTTCAAAAGGAAAAGCAGAAATTTCTATCCTTTTCCAGTCTCTTTTAACCGATAACACACAAAATCCTTCTGATTCAAAATTCTTTTGACATTGGATCAAAGAATTCCCAAAAAAAGACCGGGTAAAAACACGGCCGTCTTCAGTGGCTAAACGGCAATTAAAATAGGGCATTTCAAATTTGCTTCTTTTTAATTCACATGTTATTTAATCATTTTATTTTTGTCAACTTGGACCAACCTGAGTTATTCACGTGTCGAGGTTGCTGTAGATGCGAGGCGTAAAGGATGAAGCTGTGGTCGTCCACCGCAAATCCTTTGCAACGAAGCAGATACAGTAAGATCGGCTCGCCTGGAAGGTAAAAAATGTCGATTATAAATAGAAGTGACTTCCCGAATGAAAGTATCATCCTAATCTTCCTGAAAAGTCAAGTTAACATCTTGATATGAATATTGTTATTCTAAGTATCGACATTTTTTATGAATAGTTCAGTCTAACTCAGTTATGTCGAAAACACGCACAATATATTGACAAGATTGAGTGAAACGTTTATTTTTAAAGAAAAGTGAAAAACAAAATTTTTTCTTCTTTCATCCTGTTTTTGCTTGTGTTATTCATCGCATCTTCCCTAGCAGAACGTGGATATGATACATCTAATCTATTTATTTCCTTAAAAATAGAAGATCACCCACAAAACGTAAAAAAACCTAAGTATGATTACATGAGCACCTTCCTGTCCAGAAACACAAATCCCCTGGGCCTTAAAGAGAATATAGCATTGAAAAAATATTTGAATCAGCCAAGCATCAAATGGGCTGTCAGGGCCGGAGAAAAACATATTTTACAATGAGCGCACCATATATTTTTTATAATAACGATTCAAAAATTTGGATTACTATAAAGACCAAACATTTTAAAAGGGAAACCGATTACTGCACTTTGTTAATATGAATAAGAAAATTTATTTAGCAATCCTTCCCATCCTAGGACTTCTTCTTCTGGGAGGGATAAATATCTATAAAAAAATCACATGGAAAGAACCTACAGACGGAGTAACCTGGAAAGAAAGGGCTCAAGGGCTTGTTGCTGTAAAAGTCGAAGTGGACAGCCCAGCCTACTTAGCAGGGATTAAAAAAGGAGACATTCTTTATTCCATCAATAATAACCCAGTAGAAAATATAATAGATATAGCAAAAAATCTCTGGGTTGCAGAAAGTTCAGATCAAAAGGTTATATACGAAATCATACATGAAGGGGATCAGATCTTCCCTCCATTAAATTATCTGAGTAAAAAAGGAACTAATATCATCTACTTTTTCCTTGCGCTCATCGGCCTTACTACTCTTATCATAGGACTAATTGTTTTTATTAACTCGAAAAAGCCTTTCTCTTTACCTCATATATTCTTCCTACTTATTTCTATTGTCTTTTATTCCTTCCAAATATTCTCGCCTACCGGCTATCTGAACACACTCGACAGTACATTTTACTGGCTGGATAAAATTGCTTTTCTTGTTTTTCCTCCTTTGTTGCTTCACTTCTTTATTATTTTTCCAAAACGGAAAAAAAATCTTAAAAATAAACTTTCCTCTATTTACATCCTGTATTTTCCTGGCATGATTCTCTTCCTAGCCAAAATTTTTATTCATCTTCCAAATGCTTTAAATCTAAAAGATCCTTTTATTCTCCGATTCAACCAGACATCTGAAAAACTTGAGCTTTTCCACTTTGGTTTATTTTCGATTATTACTTTTGTTGTACTTTTCCATGACACTATTAAATGTTCAAATCTTATTGCTAAAAAACAACTTAAATGGATTGTCTATGGCCTTGGGTTTGGTATTATTCCATTTGTATTTTTCTATATAATCCCATTCATAATGGGACATATCCCTTCAAAAGCAGCTGAACTTACAGTTGTTTTTCAAGCTCTTATCCCACTAACCTTTGCTTATTCAATCTCTAAATATAAACTTATGGACGTGGAAGTTCTTCTAAAAAAAGCCATTCCACTGATCTCTTCTTATGTTGTCATCGCGATCTTTTACTTTATTGTCAGCTCTCAGACCAAAATTTTTTCCGAGAATAGACTCAATGCAATTATTTTAGGAATACTTGCAATAGTTCTGGGCGCAACACTTTTTTCCCCCTTAAAAAAACTTATTCAAGCGCTTCTGGATAGAGCTATTTATAAAAGAAGTTATAAATACCGTAAAACTCTCCTATCAATCAGTCAAGAACTGAGTCAGGAGAGAAACCTTCAAAATTTGTCTGAATCTCTCCTTGAACTAATCGCAAATGCCCTTTCTCTCAAATACATTGCATTCCTCCTTCCGGATGAGGACAAAGAAAATACTTTCTATATACTAAAGTCTAGAGGCGGCCTCCCTACTAAAAATCCTCATATTTCATTCGATAGCCAGCTCTATCAACATTTAAAAAAAACAGACTTTCTTTCTGCATACTCGCTTACTGAAAAGAAAAGCCTTCAGACAAAATTTAAAGAGCTTTCCTCCTTTGGCTTTTTCCACCTAATGCCGTTAAAAGTTGAAGATAAATTGATCGGCTGCCTAGGAATGGGGAAAAAAGCAGACAATACATTCCTCAATTCCGAAGACTGGGAACTCTTAAGAACAATATCTTCATCCGTAGCCTTAGCCCTGGAAAATGCATATCTCTATAATCAAGCCAATATCAGGGCACTTGAACTCGGAAGGCTTAAAGAATACAGCGAAAACATTATAGAAAGCCTAACTGTAGGAGTAGCAGTCCTTGACCAGAGAGGGAAAATTACAGGATGGAATCGAGTGCTTGAAGAAACATTTTCCAAGAAAAAAGAAGAAGCAATAGAGAAAAGCTTAATTGATGTGCTGGGCCAGAAGATTTTTCAACTACTTTTTCCCCCGGACACCCAGGAAGGACTCCGCCTTTTAAGTGAAATCGCCATAGGAATGCCCGACGGGGGGAAAAAGATATTTGACATTGCTAAAACTCCCTTGCTTGACAACAAATTGAACCCCTACGGAACAATTATTGTCTTTGAAGACATTACAGAAAAAATCTCACTTCAACAACAACTCCTAACTTCAGAAAAACTCGCCTCTATCGGACTGCTTTCAGCTGGAGTAGCTCACGAAATAAATACTCCATTAACAGGAATTTCAAGTTATGTTCAGATATTACAAAAAAAACTTTCCAAATCTCCACATTCCCAAATACTAAAAAAAATCGATACTCAAACCGAAAAAGTCGCTCGAATCGTTAAAAATCTCCTTAATTTCTCCCGCAGCCCATCAAAATCGTCATTTTATAAAGTAGATCTTAGAGAAAGCCTCAGGACGATTATCTCTCTCATCGATTACAAACTAAAAGATATGAATATAAATTTAGATCTCAACCTATCCCACATAAGGCCCATCTGGGCTCAGGAAGATAGGCTTCAACAAGTATTCATTAATATCATTATCAACGCAATAGATGCCATGCCAACCGGAGGAACACTTAAGATTGGACTATCCCAAGTGGACAATCTAGCTGTGATAAAAATCGAAGACACGGGAAGAGGAATTAAAGTTCAACATTTGCCACAAATTTTTGACCCATTCTTTACAACTAAGGGCATTGGGAAAGGAACAGGACTTGGCCTCTCCATCAGTTATGCTATTATTAAAGAACATGAAGGCCAACTCACTGTGGAAAGTGAGAAAGGGAAAGGTTCTCTTTTCATTATTTCAATTCCAATGGATTTAGATAAAACAAAAAAGAAAGGAACATCTATTAGATAGAAAAATGGCACAAAAAGGAATTATTCACATCATAGATGATGAACCAATTATCCATGAGGTCCTGGGAGAGCTTTTAACATCTGAAGGATATGAAGTTGAAATTTCTTCCAGCGGAGAAGAAGCGTTAGAAAAGCATCCTTCCCAAACATATGACCTGATACTTCTGGACCTTCTCATGCCTGGAATGAGCGGTATAGAAGTTTTTAAAAAGATGAAAAAGATAGACCCATTCGCAGTTATCATCATCATCACAGCATATGCCTCTGTGGAATCTGCGATTTCTACAATGAAAATGGGAGCATTTGATTATATCCAAAAGCCTTTCAAACATGACGAGCTGATATTAATAATCGAAAGAGCCATTAAACATAAAAAGCTGCAAGAAGAAAACCTTCGTTTAAAAGAAGAACTCAAGAAAAAATTCAGTTTTGAAAATATTATCGGTAAAAGCAATGTCATGGACAATGTTTTTGAAATCATAAAGGCTTCAGCCCCTACTCGGAGCACTATTCTAATTCAAGGGGAAAGCGGTACGGGAAAGGAACTGGTTGCAAGAGCAATACACCATAACAGCAATCGTATTAATTCCTCATTCATAATCGTCAACAGCGGCTCGCTCCCTCCAGATCTATTGGAGAGCCATCTTTTTGGTCATGTTAAAGGAGCATTTACAGGAGCAGTAAGTCAAAAGGAGGGGCTATTCGAAGCTGCTGATAAAGGTACCATCTTTTTTGATGAAATTTCCTCTCTCAATTTAGAAACTCAGGCAAAATTACTTCGAGTCATGCAAAACAGAGAATTCATGAAATTAGGGGGCACAAAAACAATCAAAGTCGATACAAGAGTCATTGCAGCCACAAACGCAGACCTGGAGTATCTTATTGGGCAGAAAATGTTCCGTGAAGACCTTTTCTACCGCTTAAACGTCATCAAAATTGAGCTTCCGTCCCTCCGGGAAAGAAAAGAAGATATTCCTCTTCTTGTCAAGCATTTTCTAGAGATTTACAGCAAGGAAAACAACAAAAAAATTATCGGTATTTCTGAAGACACCATGGAAGTCATAAATAACTATGATTGGCCGGGAAACATCAGGGAACTGGAAAACCTAATAGAGAGAGCAGTTGTCCTGACTAAATCCAAGATTATTACTCGAGAGAACCTCCCTCCATTTCTATTAAAATCTCAAGAAGCGGAAAAAACTGTATTTTTTCCCCCCGATAACAAGATCAATCTCAAAAAGGATCTTCTGAAATACCAAAAAACTGCCATTATCAATGCTCTTAAAAAAGCAAATGGAGTTCAAAAAAAAGCTGGCAACTTTTTGGAAGTCAAGCCCACTACTTTGAATGAGATGATCAAGAGGCTGAAGATAGATGTCAATAACCTCTAACCCATTCAACTCTGTGATGTAAATTGCACTTGTCGTATCAAAGGTCATTAAAAATACCCAGGTACCGCTTTATCTGGATTTATTTTAATATTTCTCGGCTTTTCTCCTAATTTGAAGGAAACCTCGATTACTTTCTTATTGACAAAAATTTGCTTTCTAACCTTAGTTCCTTTCTGCTGCCATTCTACCCAAAGCGGGAATATGAACAAATCTTTCGACTGCACAATCTTAAATTTAAGAAGATATCCTTCATCTTCTTCCTGGATAGAATGAAGTACATTGACTGTAGGAAGAGAGTAAGAGTGGAACCATTTAATAAAAAACTCATTTAAGTCTTTTCCTGAAACTTCTTTAAAAATTTTAAAAAGGTCATTTGAACGTGCTGCGCTGTACTTGTGCCGGCTGAAAAACTCCCTAAATCCTTTAAAAAACAAATCTTCACCCAGATAATCTTTCAGCATATTTAGAATTAAAGAAGTTTTATCATAAATAATAGCCTGATATGCTTCATAATCAAAATGGCTGATTCGAGAGCCCATAGTTATAGAACCCCATTTTGCCTTTTTTCGTGTCCAGTTCGAGAATTTTTTGAGGATATAAGGAAGAATAGTTTCTCCATATTTATCTTTTAAATAAAGAACCGCCGCAAATTGAGCCAATCCTTCACTTATCCACTGATCATGATAAGTATCCCAACTTACAGCCTGCCCCCACCACTGGTGGGCAATCTCATGAGCCAGAAAAAATTCCCTCCAGCGGCTGAGATTAACCGGGCTATTAGTACTAATAACACGTCTATTCCCAGAAAACTGCGGCAATTCGTTAAGGACAATAAAAGAAGATGTGCTAATTCCTCCGGTTTGAGTCCAAGGAACACTTACTATACTTAGTTTTTCGAATGGGAAAGGACCAAATTTGCTTTCATAAAACTGGCAAATTCTTTTTGCTTCCTCAAAAACGTCCCATTTCTTAGTACGAATCCCTAAATCCTTGAAGAACTTAATAGGAATAGGCTTAGCAGATTCATTCTTTTTTAAAAACTTTCCCACAACAAATGCAAGATATTTGATAGGTTTTTTTGCCTCAAACACATAGACCTGGAATCCTACATTCTTAATATCTTCAACATTTTCCAAATCTTTCAGTCTATATTGCTCAACTAATTTTCCATTAGATACGCATGAATATCCAGGTGGAATGATTATTTTTAAACGGGCACAAGAATAATCCTCGCCAGGCGGAACAGGATACCAATATGTCTTTCGTGTATAAATATCCGTCTCAAACCTTGGCATACGGCGTAAAGTACCATCATTCATTTGATATAATGGGAGTGTATCGTCTATCTTTTTACTTGGGGCTATCTTGCCTCGATAATACACTTCAATTGAGAACGGTTTTTTCTTATCTTTAAGCTGAAAAAGGTAAACATATATTAATTTCCTCAACCTGTCCCGGGTATAAAACAATTCATGTTTATTTTCATCATTGATGCGCAGAATCTCTAGATCAGGATTTAATCTAAACTTTATCAAATCCAAAGAATCAACTAATGGATCTATTTCGATTTTCGCTTTTGCAGAAAAATAATATTCTTTTGGATGATAATTAACATCAATCTGGTAATTCTTGACATCAAATATTTGGACAAATGAAATAAACAATTTCTTTTTTATACTACCCTCTGATGGCGAATAAAGATTGATGATTTTATCATTTTTCCACTGGAAAAAATGTACTTCTTCCTCTGAAAAGGGAGAATAAATATAAGAAAAATTCCCAATTTTTTTCCCTTCAAATTCAAAAACCGCTTCATCTCCTCCAGGCAAAAAAGAAAGCAACTCACTGTTGAGAGAATTCTCAGTAGTGAAAGAACGGGAATAATGTTTTACAAACAGTGAATATGCCATGCTCTTTTCTTCCTGGGTAATAAGGTGTTTATTCCCCTCATCCTTTTCGATTCTGATATTATTTACAAAAAAAGAGGGGGAAAAACGAAGATAGACATATTCAAGTTTATCTTTTATAAAATTATTTTTGTAGAGTAATTCCAGTTGATGCCTTTCCCTTGGCAGTGAAGGTGAAAAATCCAGATTTCCCTTTCCTATAACAAGGAGTGCCGTTTCAAGCCCTGGAATATTATCGTAAAAGACAACAGCATCTTTAAGACTAATTTTAATATCTACATGTTTAATTTCAACTGACTTTACTCTCTCTGCTCTCTCAAAAGGGATATTGATTTTATAAAGGTTCTTTGTTTCTCCGATTATACCCTTTTTCATAATTTTCCAGCGACCATCCTCTTTTTTAAACCCGAGATTCCACACTTTAATAATCACAGAATAAGAATTTTCGAAAAGAACTCTAAGATATACATTTGCATTATCATTTTTTTTCTGCTCTGAATAACACTTGAAAATCCTGGCTTTTTCCATCTTCAAGTCTTCAAACATCTCTGTAATATCAATTCTGGCTTGTTGTCTAATGTTTCCATAAAAACAATTTAAATAAGCTTCAATATCTTTCGATTCTAAAGCCTCTTGTATTTCAGTAATAAATTCATCTACGCTTTGATTAACGGCAAAAGCTGGATTTAATAGCAAAAATTGGAATAAAACCAGGAAAATCAACCCTATATTTATTTTTGTTTTCATTATACTATTACGATAATATTTGTATTATAACAAAAAAAATAGACAATCAATAACACAAATGCCTTTCCCACTCCAAACCTAGATGCAATTTTCGTACCATCTTAAACTATAAAATAATAATATTTTCCTTAAATGCGATAATTTTTCATGAATAATCCAGACGAACTTGGATTATCCTCGAGTCCAAAGCGTAAAGAATGCCGATATAGAGGAAAAGAAGGGCAGGGGAAAAGAGCTGAATGTTATACTGAAGGAAAAATCAACGTAACTTGCAGATATAACAGAAAATATATATTGGTGTCGGCATTCTTTATGAATAATTCAGGTTAAATAAGTTTTCTGTAAAACTGTAAAAATATTTGCAGGTACATCCCGTTTTATGAATAATTCAGGATGGATCAGGTCAGCTGATTGAGAAAACCATTTGGAGGCTGAGCAGGCACGGTTCTTCTACTGAAAGGAGAATAGAGCGAAGCCGAAAAGTGTGCTGAGCTTGACTCGCTGGGGCAAATCCTGCGTGTTTTAGAAGCGGCTGACCTGATCCTGACAGCATGAATGGAAAAAGATGAGAATAAATTAGGGGATCTTCGGTTATGATAATTGGTTTACTCTTTATAGTTGATATGTTATATATTACGTCTGGTTTAAAATGAATATTGCATCCATTATCATCAGCCTTTTTGTAGTACTGTTTGCCATAACTGTCCACGAAGCTGCTCATGGTTGGGCTGCATATAAATTAGGAGATCCAACTGCATTTGCTATGGGCCGAGTTACTTTAAATCCATTAGCTCACATAGATCCTATTGGCACTATCCTTCTTCCTGTTATCCTTGTTTTGATGAAAGTTCCACCTTTCGGCTGGGCAAAACCAGTCCCTGTTAATCCCCGAAACTTGAGAAACCCCAGGAGGGACAACCTCCTTATTTCTGCTGCCGGACCAATATCAAACATGTTAGTGGCATTTCTTGCTTTTTTAGTTATTATCCTTCTTAAACCTCTGTTTGTGACAAAAACAGAATACCTTAATCTAGCTTCTGGAATATTTTTAATTCTGTACAGCACTATTCAAATCAATGTTATTTTAGCAGTTTTTAATCTTATTCCAATCCCACCTCTTGATGGAAGTGGTGTTCTAATGGGCTTACTTTCTCATGAAGCTGCCCAAAAATATGAACAACTCAGTCCTTATGGATTTTTCATTATTCTCATATTATTAATGACTGGAATTTTAGGTTCAATTATTGGCGTAATACTGGGAATTGTTAATTTTTTACTTGGATTATTTTTGTGATATCAGAAAAAAAGAAACAGGTTGTCCTGAGCGGGATGAGGCCGACAGGGCCTCTTCATCTTGGTCATCTGGCTGGCGCTCTTCGCAACTGGCTCAAATTACAAGATCAATACAAATGTTTTTATTCCATCGTTACCTGGCACGCATTCAGCTCTGAATACCAGAATCCCAAATTTATCAAGGACTTCACTTTTGAATATGCGGCAGATTGGTTAAGTATAGGATTAGACCCCGCTAAGAGTGTTCTTTTTGTCCAATCTGAAATCAAGGAACATGCAGAACTTCACCTTCTTCTTTCCATGATCATTCCCCTTCCATGGCTGGAAAGAGTCCCCACTTTCAAAGAAATGCGCCGCGAACTTCGGGGCAAGGATATCAACACATACGGATTTCTTGGCTATCCTGTCCTTCAAACGGCTGACATTATTATTTATAAAGCCGAAGTTGTACCTGTTGGAGAAGACCAAGCCTTTCATTTGGAATTGGCCAGGGAAATCACGAGACGCTTCAACCGTTTTTACGGGAATATTTTTCCTGAACCTCAAATACTGCTCACAGAAGTTCCAAAACTTGCGGGGACAGATGGACGCAAAATGAGTAATTCATTCGGGAATGCGATTTTCATAAAAGATACACCAAAAGTAATCAGAAAAAAAATTTCAACAATGATGACTGACATTCGCCGTAAACGACGTACAGATGCTGGAATCCCGGAAGATTGCCCTGTCTTTTCACTTCATAAGGCTTTTGTTCCCGAAGGGAAAAGGCATGAACTGGCTATGGCCTGCAGGACTGCAGAAATAGGCTGTTTAGACTGCAAAAACGTCGTTATTGAAAGCATAAACAGTATTCTTGCTCCCTTACAGAATAAAAGGAAAGAATTTGAAAAAAATCCTGACATTGTTTGGGATATTCTAAAAGAGGGGAATAAAAAAGCCAGAGAAGTAGCCCAGAAAACCATGCAGGAGGTCAGGGCTGCTATTGGTTTTTAAAACATTTTATGGCTATTAAATCTTCATGGACATTTCAAAAAGCTACGAAGTCAAGCTAGAAGTTTTTCAAGGCCCCTTGGATCTTCTCCTTTTTTTAATCAAAAAGAAAAAAATCGATATTCATGATATCCCTATCGCAACAATAACAAGAGAATACTTGAAATATCTTGATCAAAAGGAAAATATAAATCTGGAACGTGAGGCTGAATTTTTGCTAATAGCCGCTCTCCTAATCCACATAAAATCGCAGATGCTTCTCCCCCAAATGAATGCCCTTGAAGAAGAAAAAGACCCACGTCAACTCCTTGTCGATAGGCTTCTGGATTATCAAAAAATCAAAGCTGCATGCTCGATCTTGAGAGAAAAAGAAAAAGACCGTCTCCCAGAATGGCATAGGAACTTTTTACCACCCTTATCCCATTCAGATAATCTCGACTTAATAGAGGTCTCATTGTTTGGTCTTGCGGAAGCTTTTTTCTCTATTATGAAAAGGAAAGAACAAGAAAACCTTCAAACCATAAAAGGAAAAACATATTCTGTAAAAGAAAAAATGGAAGAAATATTATCTACTTTACATAAAGATAAATTTCTCGATTTTCTAGACTTTTTCAATGAACAGGAAAGCATGGAAGAAGCAGTCCTTTCCTTTTTCTGTCTATTGGAACTTATAAAAGCAAGAATAGTAATAGCTATCCAAGAAAATCTTTTTCGGTCTATTAAAGTCTGGCTTCGTAAAGAGAATTGCTAATGAAGGCAAGCCTGAAAGATATCATTGAATCTCTTATTTTTGTTTCTCTTGAACCGTTGTCATTCGATAAAATTAAAAGTACCCTGACAGAATTTCAAGATGAAGATATTCAGATCGCAATAAATGATCTCCTTGAGCGCTACTCCACTAATAAGAGAGGAATTCAAATTATCCAGGCTGCGGGTGGCTTACTATTTTCAACAAATCCTGATTACGACATATGGATAAAACGCCTTCTCAATGTCAACAGAAAAAACAAACTATCTCCAGCAGCCCTTGAGACAATATCAACAATTGCCTACTATCAACCAATAACTCTTGCAGAAATCTCTGCCATAAGAGGAGTTGATTCTACATCCTCATTAAAAAGCTTGCTCCAGAAAAGATTGGTAAAAATAGTGGGCAGAAAAAAAGGTCCAGGAAGGCCTTTGATATACAGAACTTCAAATAGATTCTTAACCTATTTCGGTCTGCAAAGCATTAGTGATCTCCCTTCTCAAGAAGAAATTACAAAAATACTGGAAGATGAAAAAAATTCCAGTTAACACAGCATCGGTTTTGTCTCTTGGAAATAAAGCTAAGTTCAGATTTTACCTATAGTTAGAATTGACAAACGGGCCTCAACTAATATAGTATACTTCATTATTCTGATATAAAAAATAAATGGAAATCATAACTTTAAAAAATTCAGGACTTTGTTACGGAGTGAAAAGAGCTTTGCAAATCACAAGGGAAACACGTAAACAAAAAAGCGGTAACGTCTTCACCTTTGGAGATTTAATCCACAACCCTCAAGTGATTTCCAGCTTAGAGAAACAGGAAATATATTCTACAACCAATTTGGATAGCCTAAAAGAAGGAACTGTCATCATTCGAAGCCATGGAGTTTCCCCCGATATCTACAAAATCCTTTCGCAAAAAAAAATAGAAATTATTGATGCCACTTGCCCAATAGTCAAAAAAATTCAAAAACTCGTTGAAAGCTTAGCCAAGGAGAAAGAAGAAATCGTAATAGTGGGAAACAAAAAGCATCCAGAGATACAGGGTCTCATTGGATACAGCAGGAATACAGCAAAAATTCTGGAAAATGATGCTCAGGCAAAAATTTTACCACTTAAAAAAAAGAGGGCTGTTCTAGCCCAGTCAACACAAGATTTGCACATTTTTAAGAAAGTTGTCGCTGTTCTTATAGAAAAAACAAAATACTTAAAAATCTATAATACCATCTGTCAGTACACTCAAACACGACAAAAATCCACATCTGAACTTGCTTCTAATGTCGACACTCTTTTCATAATTGGAGGGAAAAACAGTTCTAACTCCAATATACTCTATCAAATTTCAAAAAGGATCTTACCAAATACATATTTCATCGAAAAAGCGGATCAAATTACTCCTAAAATGTTAAAAGGAACTAATAAAATAGGTCTTTCAGGAGGTGCATCTACTCCGCATGAAGCTATCCAAGAAGCTATAAATAAAATCAAAGCAAGCTTCAAACACCAATCTTTTATGGAGAAGACTGTCCAATGTCAGAGCTAACAAAAAAAGAAAAAAGAATCTCATCCGAAGATTATGAAAAGCTTCTCAAGAAATACCAGTTCAATGCCAAAGAACTAACTCTTGGGAAAGTTCTCAAAGGAAAGGTCGTTAAGATTACTCCAAGTTACATCCTTGTTGATGTCGGTTTTAAATCAGAGGGAATTATTCCTGCCGAAGATTTTGATAACCAACAGGAGATTAAGAAAATCAATCTTGGTGATGAAATAGAAGCGGTTCTAGAAAGAGGCAACTTAAAAGAAGGCTATCTCATTCTTTCAAAAAAGAGAGCCCTTGCCATTAACGCTTTAAACAACTTAGAAAAAGCATTCAATCTTGATACCTGGATAATTGGAAAAATCACTAAAAAAATAAAAAACGGCTATATTGTCAACGTCGGGATTAATACCTTCCTTCCTGACTCTCATGCTGATGTCAGAACTATTAAAGAACCAGAAAAACTTATAGAAAATAGGTACAAATTTAAAGTAATAAAATTCGACCGGAAGAATGAAAATGCTGTTCTTTCCCGAAAACTGCTCCTGCAGGATGAAAAAGAAAAAAGAAAGAAGCATATTTTCAACCAGTTAAGCAGAGATAAAAAAATCAAGGGCAAAGTAAAATCCATAACAAGTTTCGGAGCATTCATTGACATTGGCGGTATAGAAGGGCTCCTGCACATTTCCGACATGTCATGGGGAAAGACAAATCACCCATCTGAATATTTCCAAACAGGCCAGGAAATTGAAGTTATAGTCCTTAATTTTGATGAAAAAGAGGAAAAAATTTCTCTGGGTTATAAGCAACTTTTCCCTGACCCTTGGGAAAACATAGAAAAGAAATATCTAATCGGCCAAAAAACTAAAGGCAAAGTCGTAAACCTTACTGATTTTGGAGCATTTATAGAGCTTGAAAAAGGGGTAGAAGGCCTGGTTCACATTTCCGATTTAACTTGGTCTCGAAAACTTATCCATCCCAAAAAGGTCCTTTCTATTGGAGAGGAAGTCAATGTAACAATTCTGGATATAATCCCTGCTAAAAAAAGAATCTCCCTAGGTATTAAACAGGTTACGCCTCATCCTCTTGAAGTCCTCAGGCAAAAATTTAGTCCTGGATCCCGTGTCAAAGGGAAAATTACAAACATAACAGACTTTGGCGCATTCATGGAAGTAGAGGATGGCATCGAAGGCCTTATTCATATATCCGATATCAGTTGGAAAAAGATCAAACATCCATCCCAGGAACTGAAAGTCGGCCAAGATGTGGAAGCTGTCATATTAAATATTGACATAGAGAAACAAAAATTGGGCCTGGGTATAAAGCAGTTAGAAGGAGATATCTGGGAAGATTTCTTCAGCCGGGAAAAAATAGGAAATCTTGTCAAAGTAAAAATTATCCGTCTTGTGAACTTTGGCGTCTTCGTAGAAATAACTCCTGGGATTGAAGGAGTTGTTTTCCTTTCCGAGCTCGACGAGAAAAAAATAGAAGATCCGGCTGAATTCCTCTCTTTAGGAGAAGAAAAATTAGCAAAAATTATAAAGCTAAACCAAAAGGATAAAAAAATATCACTTAGTTTCAGGCAAGCCCAGATAGAAACACAAAAATTGGAATATCAGAAATATATGCAACGACAAGATAACAGGATGACTCTTGGCGATGTTATGAAAGACAAATTCAAGAACATCGGATCCTCTAAGAATAACTCAACAAAAAAGGAGAATAAAGAAGACAGGAAGAAGAAGAAAAATCAAATTGAAAATAAGGTGAAAAAAAAGAATAAAAAGGAGGGGAAAAATGATAAAAGCTGATTTGATCAACAAAATCGCTAAAGAAATGGAAATTTCCAAACAGGAGGCAGAAACAGGTGTTAACCTTTTTTTCCAAACTATCAAGGAAGCCATTCAAAATGGAGAAGAAATAGAATTAAGGGGCTTCGGCAGCTTTCGCTTCAGGCACAGAGGAGCTCGCTCAGGAAGAAACCCCCGCACAGGGAAACCCGTCCAAGTTCCATCTAAAAAAATTTTATATTTTAAACCAAGTAAGCTTCTAAAAAATCTGATCAATAAATAATGGAATATATCACCACTCCATGGAGAGAAAAATACATCAAAAAAGCTTCCAAAATGAAAGAATGCATATTTTGCCGCGCTCTTAAACAAAAAACAGACAGAGAATCTTATATCCTTTATAGAGGAATTCAAAACTTCATTGTTTTGAATAAATATCCATATACACCAGGCCATCTTATGATTGCTCCCTTTAAACATATCGGATCACTTGAAATGTCAGAAAAAGAATCTACAGAGGAACTAATCGACTTACTTAAATTGAGCATGGAAATTCTGAGAAAAAAATATAATCCAAATGGTTTCAATATTGGAATGAACATTGGCCAAAGTGCTGGGGCAGGCATTGCAGATCACTATCACCTTCATGTTATACCACGTTGGGTTGGAGATTCAAATTTCATGCCTCTTATCGGCAAAACAAAAATAACTATTGAGGACATTGAAACAACATACGACAGGCTATTTCCTCTCTTTCAAAAAAAAGGCGTCGGCAGGTAATATGAATAATCTATATGGACGTGGATGATTCACGAGCCAAGCTTGCCGCAGATGCAAGGCACAGCGCATGAAGTTGTGGTCCTTCACCACGAATGCGCTGTAACGAAGCAGATGCGGTAAGATCGGCTCGCCCAAAGGGTAAAGAATGCCGATTATAATTAATATTAGATTTAATAAAGAAAGCAACTCTCTTAATCTTGCAAAAAATCATGCTGAAAAGCAGACTTCATCAAGGTTAAATAAAGGTATCGGCATTCTTTATGAATAATCTACGTGGACGTGGATTGAGGTAAAAAAATGTTAAAATCAATGAGAAAAAATTTGAAGTCTTTAGCTCCGACTCTCTGGTTTGTAATAATCGCTTTTATTATTTCTATATTTGCTGTATGGGGAGGTGCGGGCCGTTTAGGGGAATCCAGGAATGCTAACATAATTGTTTCAGTAGGAAAAGAAAAAATTTCTACTGACATTTATATGCAGGATTTGATGCAGAGGCTTGAAATGTTAAAAACTAAGTTCAAAGAACTCGATAAAAACTTTATTCAACAGCTCAACATCCCACAGCAGGTACTCGAACAAATCATTCAACAAACAATTCTTCTCCAAAGAGCCAAAGAAATGGGAATTGAAGCTTCTAATGAAGAAATTAAAGAAAAAATAAAAAGTTATCCTGTGTTTCAAAAGGATGGAAAATTCATCGGTTTTGAGGAATACCAGAAAATACTGGACTGGAATCGTATCAAGATTTCCAAATTTGAGGAAAACCTGAAAAAAGAAATAGAAATCGAAAAAGTCGTAAGTGCTATTACTTCAGGGATAACGATTTCCCGGGAAGAACTCTGGAAAAATTATAAAAACTCAAACGAAAGTGCTAGATTAGAGTATGTTTCCATTGAAACAGATAAAGCTGAACTGAAAGAGGAATCTTCCTCAATAGAAATCCAAGAATTTTTTGAAAAAAACCAAGATAAATACAAGATCCCTGAAAAGAGAGAAGCACAGCTTGTATTTTTTATAACTGAAGATTTAAAGAATGAGATTGAACTCGATGATTTAGAAATCGAGAAATACTACAAAGACAATCTGTCCCAGTTTAAAGAAACTGAAAAAATAAGAGCAAGCAGAATCTATATCCCTTTTAAAGATAAAGAAAAAGAGCTTGTCTTAGCTGAAGCCCATAATATTCTGGATAAAATCAAGGGAGGGGAAAATTTTGGAGAACTAGCAAAGAAATATTCAAAAGACGAAAAGGCAAAAGAAAACGGGGACTGGGGTCTCTTTGAATGGAAAAAACTTTCTTCTGATGAACAGGAAGAAATTGAAAAACTGCCCAAAGGAGACATCTCCCCTATTATAGAACTGGAAGAAGGGCTTTCTATCCTAAAAGTCACAGAAAAGGAGCCCTCGCGCCAAAAAAGTCTGGAAGAAGTCAAAGAAAGGATCACAAGTATTCTAAAAGACCAGAAGGCAAGAGAACTGATTGAAAAGAGAGTCAACAAGCTTGAAAAAGCTTCACGAAGAGAGAAGAGTCTAGATGTAGCTTCCCAAAAGCTCGGCTATAAGCCAAAAAGCACAGGCTTTCTTAAAGATGGAGAAGCAATGGAAGACATCGATCCATCAGGATCAATAAGCACGGCCATCTTTAAATTAGAGGAAAAAGAAATATCCTCTCCTATTTATACTTATAAAGGAGTAGGGCTTATCCAACTCCAGAGGACCGAATCCCCACACCTTGCCAATCTTGAAGAAGTAGAAGATGATGTAAAAAAAGACCTCACTAATATAAAAACGAAAGAAAAAGCTTTCGAGATAATGAAAGAAATCAAGACACAATACAATGGGATAAGCCTTGAGAAACTCGCAGAAAAAAATAACCTTGAATATAAAACTATTGAAGAACATAAACGCGAACAATATATAAGCGTTGTCGGCGAAAACCCAGAAGTCGATAAGCTTGCTTTCACTCTTCCCTTAGAGGAATTAAGCGAACCCATTGAATTTGAAGGGGGTTACACACTAATTCGTATTCTAGAACGAAATGAAGTTACAAACGAAGACTTTGAAAAAAATATAGACACAGAAAAAAATAACTTTCTGGAAACAAAAAAGAATATCTTTTTCCAGTCACATCTATCCAAATTAAGAGAAGAAAAAGGAGTAAAAATAAAATACGACCTTTTCCTCAAAATCAACTCTGATATCCTTTCAAGATTCGAACGTGACTAAATTGAATAATCCAGGTGAATGATCTCGTAGAATAGACTCTTCACTCTCTTTTCCATTGCCGTTCTGAATCTGGCTATAGTCTCTGCAAATCCATCTTCTAAATAATCGGTGATATACATGGGTTCACCAACATTTACTCTTATTTTCGCTGGAACCAGAAAAGGCAAGTGAGTTCCAAACATTGCTAAGGGAGTTACAGGAATAGAGATCCCTTCTTTTTTGTACAAATTATAAGAGATTGCTGAAGCTCCCTTCCTGAAAGTGCAGACATAAGGATTAGGATCTTCATTCATAACGCGGCCGCGGCCCTGAAGAAGAATGACAACTCTCCCTTGTTTTAAATTATCCTGACATTTTTTTATGGCCAAGCTCTTCTTCTTGTCTAAATCCACTGGCATACCCCCAACTTTTGCTATGTTTGTTGATATAAAATTGACAAGAGGTGCCTTTACCGGCTTAAGGATTAAATCCACGAAGAGCCCAAAGTCTTTCATATGTCTCTTGAAATGTTTTCTAATAAGGAAATTAAAATCCTTTTTAGTGAATATCATTTTGTTAGCCGTAAAAAATATCGGTCTAGATACTATTTTAAATAATAATGCAACATCTTTAAATGTCCCAATATGGTTTCCCACAATTATATTGGGTCCTTCTTTTACAAAATTTTTACTTCCATTGGTTACAATTTTCTTTCCGAAAAGGAAAAAATCACAAAGTCTATTAACAATGGGTTCAATTTTTGCAAATTCTTCTTCAAAATTACTCATCATTCCACGTTTATTATCATATCTTAACGAATTAAAAAAAAAAATTCAAAAATCCATTTGAGATGCTCTCTTACACAGCACTTGAAAATCAATATGATGCATGATAACTTATGTTTTCAACATCTATCTAAAAATCTTATATATGAAATCATTAAAAAGGAGGATAAAATGATTACTTTAGTGCAAGATGGGGATATTTATTCACCTAAACCATTAGGTAAAAAGGATATTTTAATTCTGGATAACAAAATCGGAGCTATTTCTGAACCTGGACAGATTAAAATTGACGGGATTGACATTGATGTGATTGATGCTTCAGAGAAAATAATAATTCCCGGCTTTATTGATAGTCATGTTCACATCCTCGGAGGAGGCGGAGAAGGGGGGCCAGCCACGAGAGCTCCAGAAATTTCTATAAAAGACATCATTTCAAGTGGAGTCACTACTGTCATTGGCTGTCTGGGCACAGATGGAACGACACGGCATATGAAATCTTTGTTGGCCAAAGCAAGAGGCCTTGAACAAGAAGGAATCACAACATATATCTTTACAGGGTCTTATGAAATTCCTGCAGTAACAATCACACAAAATGTACGTTCTGACCTAATTATAATCGACAAAGTAATCGGCGCAGGAGAAATTGCAATCTCTGATCATCGCTCTTCTCAACCAACCTTTAATGAATTTGCCAGGCTTGCAGCTGACTGCCGGGTAGGAGGAATGCTCGGTGGAAAACCAGGTATTCTGCACTGCCATATAGGTGACGGCCCTAGAATGTTAGATATGTTTTTCAAACTGATTAAAGAGACAGAAATCCCACCAACTCAAATCATCCCAACCCATTGCAATCGCAACCCTGAATTGCTGGACGAGGCAATTGAATTTATCCGTAAAGGGGGATATATCGATTTAACTGCCGGAGGCGATCCAGCATATAACAACAACCGCGAAATGAGCATTGCAGAATCTATAAATCGCTGTCTTGAAAAAAACATCTCTATTTCCCAGGTCACGATTAGTTCTGACGGCAATGGAAGCCTCCCTGTATTCGATGAGGAGGGAACCCTTACCGGCCTGACCATTGCTTCCCAGAAAAGCCTTCTTAATAACTTCCGTTACCTTCTAGAGATGAACCTATTAAAACTTGAGGATTCTGTCAGGCTTTTCTCCACAAATCCGGCTATTTATTATAAATTCACTCAGAAAGGAGAAATCAAGGTCGGAAAAGACGCTGACCTGATTTTTCTCGATAAGAGTTATAATTTAACAAATTGTATTGCTATGGGATCTATGATGATGGCTGAGGGGAAACTTCTCGTGAAAGGAACGTTTTCCCAAAGCTTTGACAATTGAGAGATTATAAAACAGTGAGACTTAATAAAGAAAGGCAAGATTAATGAAAGAAAACATAAAAAAGGGAGAAAAAAAACCCAAGTTCGGGATCGCACTAATACCTCTTATTATTATGGGCCTTCTTCTTGGGGTTGGATACGGTGTCTATAAAATCAGGCCTCAAGTTCTTCTTGTCACAGCTGCCTTCATCACAGGAATTCTGGGTTTTATATTACGGTTTAAATGGCAGGAAATGGAAAGAGGAATCGTAGACAGTATTCACAAAGCCATGCCTGCAATACTAATCATGCTTTGTGTGGGAATTCTTATTGGAGCCTGGATTTCCAGTGGTACAATTCCTATGATTATCTATTATGGATTAAAACTCATATCCCCGAAGTATTTTCTGGTAACTGCATGTTTTGTTTGCTCGCTTACTTCCATCGCTACTGGAACATCCTGGGGAACCATAGGAACCCTAGGAGTAGCTTTTATAGGAATTGCCATGGGATTAGGAATTCCTTTGGGGCCAGCTGCAGGGGCGATTGTTGCAGGTTCTTATTTTGGTGACAAAATGTCTCCTTTTTCCGATATAACCAATCTAGCACCTGTGGCTGCAGGTTCTAATCTCTTTGACCATATCAAGCACATGATATGGTCAGCCACCCCAGCTTGGCTTATTGGCCTGTTTGTTTATTTTTTGGTCGGCCTCAAATATGGAGCTGACCAGGTCGAATCTGAAAGTATGGCATTAATCACTCAAACATTAAAAGAAAACTTCCATTTTAATATTCTCCTTCTTCTCCCCATGGTTATTGTTTTCTATTGTGCTGCTACAAAAAAACCTACTATCCCTGGGATGCTCATTTCCTCTTTCATAGCAGGAGTTTTGGCTATCATATTCCAAAAAGCCTCTATTCCTGAAATTGCCACAGCTTTGAACAGCGGATACCAATCTAACACAGGAGTTGAACAAGTCGACCAACTTATATCACGAGGTGGAATGATGAGCATGATGGAAACTCAGCTGGTTGCTTTCACAGCATTTAGCTTTGGAGGAATTATGCAGCGCACAGGACTTCTTTCTGTCATACTCGATAAGGTTATGAAATTTACAAATAAAGTATCAAGTATTGTTATTACTACTATAGCAACTTCTATTCTTACTGCATTAGTTACAGGAAGCTCTTACCTCTCCATGATAATCCCCGGAGAGCTTCTTGCTCCAATCTACAAGAGAAATGCCTTAGCAGCAAAGAACCTTTCAAGAATCATTGAAGAAAGCGGGGCAATAATAGTTCCTCTTATCCCATGGAGCATGGCCGGAGTTTATATCACAGGAACAATTGGAGTCGCCACTTTTAGTTACCTCCCTTGGGCTATCATGAATTACGCTGCTGTAGTCATTCTGGCAGTATTCGGTTTCACAAAATTCACAATGGCACCTAAAATAAGGGAAGATGAAACCCAAATTGGGAGTTGATTCATATAATATTTACAGATTATTCCTGTTTTTCATCCTCAAGTTCAGTTAAGGCTTTTTCAAACTTCTCCTGAGATTTTTTCCATCTTACTTTCCTTAACTCTGCTGTTGCTTCAAATTTTCGATCAAATTCACCCTTTCGTTTTTTTTCTTTCTCCAGCAATTCATCTATAGAACCTTTTCTCTTTTTCTCCTTCTCGAACTTAATTATTTCCTTGGTTACAGAATCAATCCAAATAAAAGATTGACAAACTGGACACTGAACTTGAAACACTTTAGCTTTTTTCTTTTCTTCCATTAAAAATATTCAACCTGGATAATTCAGGTTAGCAAAAATCCAATTACAAAGCAAATGCTTCGCTGGTGTCAGTAGTTTTCATGAATAATTCAAGTAAGCCTGAATTATTCATGAGCCGACCCAACCTACCCCTCGGTTGCCGCATTAATATTGTGCTTTCTTATTAACTTAAAAAGTCCCTGCCTGCTTAAACCGATCTGACTAGCAGTTGCCGCTTTATTGTAACTAAACCGCGACAAAGCTTGATTTAAAAATCGCTTTTCAAATTCGGCTTTTGCCTTGAAAAAGTCATACGAAGATGATGAATATAACCTTCCCTCCGGATTTATCCTTGAAGAAAGAAAGTCCTCCTTTATAAGATTATTCTCTCCACATAAAATCAAACATCTCTGAATCTCATTCTGAAGCTCTCTGACATTCCCAGGCCAGGAATAATTTATCAATAGCTCCAATCCTTGAGGTGAAAAATATAACCTTTCACGATTCATTTCATCGCAGTATTTCCCGACAAAATAATTTAATAGAGAAATAATATCTTCTTTTCTTTCCCTTAATGGAGTAAGTTCAATCCCAATAATTTTTATGCGGTAATATAAATCTTCGCGGAAATTTCCACTTTCAATCTCTTCCTCAATATTCTTATTCGTCGCGCTAATAAATCTGACATTGACAGGACGTGTTCTGTTATCCCCTACCCTTCTAATCTCTTTCTCCTGAAGCAGCCGTAGCAGTTTTGCCTGCAGATTGAGTGAAAGATCTCCGATTTCATCTAAAAAAAAGGTCCCTTCATCAGCTTCCTCAATAAGTCCGGGTTTACTTCTATTTGCCCCAGTAAATGCACCTTTTACATAGCCAAATAATTCGCTCTCTAACAGATACTCAGGAATAGCCCCACAATTAATAGCTATAAATTTCCCATTTTTTCTTGATCCATTATAGTGGATATTTCTGGCTACAAGTTCTTTTCCCGTACCACTTTCTCCCCATATAAACACAGAAACATCATGATCTTTTACCTGATTGATTAATCCAAGAACACGGAGAAAAGACTTACTCTTTCCAATAATTAATGGTTTTGAATTGAAAAAATTCTCTTCATTTATTTTATTAAAATCAAAACAATTCTTTAAGACCTGCTTAATAGGATCTTGAAATGCAATTAAAAACTCTAAATCCCTTGTTGAGTAAGGTCCGAAGTTACAATTTCGTTCTAGATAAATAGCTCCAACAGGGTAATTTTTAATGATAATAGGCATACAAAGAATATTCTTTTTACTATTTTCCCTGCTGCTTATCTCATCCTTAGAACAACATTCTGCTTTTTTTGCGTCAATCATAATGGGATTTTTGTTGGTCAAGACTTCTCTAATAACCCTTAAGCTCATATCATCCTTTTTAAAATTGTCTTCTGGCAGAGATTGTTCATAAAGCACATTTTTATCTTGATCCACTACTATAACCGAAGCACAATCAGAAATAATTACTTCCATTATTATACATATAAGCTTTGATATCAGTAATGGTTCAGACGATTTTTTAATCATTTTTCACAGAAATATTTTCTTCGCTCATCCTGTCAGTACAGATAACGATTGTTTAAAATGATTTTTCTCATAAACTATCAATCATTCTATAAAAAAAGTTCCTAGAACTTTTTTGGCTCTTTTAAACACTTAACCTGGATTATTCACGAGTTGAGGTTGCTGCAGATGCGAGGCACAGAGTATGCAGCTGTGGTCGTCCACCGCAAATGCCCTGTAACAAAGCAGATGCAGTAAGATCGGCTTGCCTGAAAGGTAAAGAATGCAGATATAGAGGAAAAAAAGTGCATGGGAAAAGATTTGAATGTTATGCTGAAGGAAAAATATTTCTTTATGGATTCTTTTCGAGGTTTTTAATTTTATTCGCTACATCTCTGTATTCAGGATTCCATTTCTTTATTTCATTGTACATCTTTAATGCCTTTTGGTCATCTTCCATCTCTTCATAAATCGAGGCTTCTTCGTATTTCAATGCAAATGACTGTGGCAGATTATCTTCAGAAAGCTTTTGAGCGTCTTCGATCCACTTTAAAGCCTCTTTAAAATCCTTTTTCTTCCGATGACAGAAACTTATAACACTAAAGCATTCAATTTCCAGTTTTTTATCTCCTAAAGCCAGTTTGCACTCCTCTATAGCTTCATCCAGCAATCCTTGCTCCAAGAAAGCGATACCAAGATTATAGTGACTTTCATAATCCTCTTTATCTACTTTTTCTTCAAGCGTTTTTCTAAATTCAGAAACAATATCAGACAAAGCTTTTTCTACAATCGTTGTATCCCCTCTTAACTGATAATTGAAACTCGTTTTGATAGCATCCAATTCTTCCTCAATTTTCTTTGTTAGATCAAAATAGCTCTTTTCTCCACTCTCCTGCGAAACAAGTGGGATAATATCAGTTTCAGCAAAAATATCTGCAGCAGTGAGTTTTTCCTCCCCTGGTTCTTCCTTTAAATCAGAAGGCAAACCATTCTGAGATAGATCAGTTGTTCTCCCAAATAATTGCGTTTCCCTCTCGGATACTCTCTCCACCCGTTTTGGAATTTCCTCTGTTTTAATTGTCGATAAGACATTTGCAAGATCTTCTATCTTACTTTCTATTCTCAGCTCCTCAGGAAACCTGATTCTAAGATTTTCAAGAATTCTTTTTGCATTTCTAATCAATCCTTGCTCAATATACAAATCAGCTTTTGTTATTCCTGTTTCAACTATATCTTTAATATCCCCCAGTTGAATCGAAGAATCACCTATTCCCGATATTCCTTCTTCTAAGATTCCTAACTCCTTTTTCATCTTCCTGTACTCTAAATAATATTCTTCATTCTCCGGCGATATATTAACAAGTTTTGCTAAAACATATAACATTTTCTCCCTTAAATTATTCTTTCGATATTCTCCGAAAATAACATTACAAACCAACTCAAGATTCTTCAATTGATTTCTTGTCTGGAAAATAGACGCCAATTTATTCAAAGTAGGAAGGTGGGCTTCCTTCGAAGCCAGAATTAAGCCAAGCAGGCCAACAGCTTTATCCGACTTTTGCTTTTTCATTAAAGCATCAACAAGAGGCTCATAAAGCTCAAAAGCCTTATCCAGATGATTCTCCTGAATATAAATTTTTCCCAATTTTACTCTTGCCTCAACTTCTTTTGGCCGGATAGATATAATTCTCAAGAAAATCTCTTCTGCCTCTTTGAGGCTTTTGTCCTCAAAATGAAGATTACCCAAAAGATAAAGAACTTTTAAATTATCCTTGTCCTTTTTGAGAATTTCCTCGACAAGATATAGGGCTTCTTTTCTTTTATTCTCTTTCTTAAGTAAGACTATAAGATTTTCTAAAGTCCTAGGATTATCCTCTTTTAATGTTTTTGCCTGGTTGAGTATCTTTCCGGCTTCTTTTAGCTCGTTGTTCCTTATCTTAAATTCAGCTACCTTATTAAGCTCCTCTATTGCCTGATCAATTGACTCTATTTCAATATAAATATCAGCTAAAGCCAGCCTTGACTGAAAGTCATTTTTATTTAATTTAATCAGCTCTTCATATACGCGAATAATCTCTTTTGTCTTTTTACTCTTCCTTAATTTCTTTGCTAACTTTGAATATTCTGTTACGGCCTCAGAGATAAAACCTTTATTCCGGTAAAGCTCAGCCAATCTATTAACTGCATCTGTATCATCTGGATTTAATCTGCTAATTCTCTTGTAAATGGCTATTGCCTTGGAAGATAACCCTTTCTCTTCGTAATGGCTGGCTATTTTCTGAAATTCTTCAACTGCTTTGTCCTTTTGATTTGCCTTTATGTATAAATCGCCGATAATATTTCTGACAGAAATATCCTCCTCATCCTGTAATAATAATTTTTTGTATTCAGCAATAGCCTCCAGAAGCTTGCCCCTCTTGATATACTTTTCTGCAAGCGCCTCAATTTTGGATCTATCTATTTTTGAATTCACTTTTTAGCCTTTAGATTAAAAGAAAACCTATGGAAACTAGATGGACCAATTAGTTCTAAAGCTCTGTAATGATCCATTGTTCCATATCCCTTATTTTTTGATAGAAAATATCCTTTATATATCTTATCCAAATTATCCATCATCTCATCCCGAAGAACTTTCGCAATAATCGAAGCAGCTGCAATTGAATTGCTCTTTCTATCTCCTTTAGGGATAGACTTCTGAGGATAATTTACATCATTAAGCCTAAACCCGTCAACTAAAAGAAAATCCGGATGTATTGGCAAATTTTTAACAGCTTTCTTCATAGCCTCCAAGGACGCCCAGTATATGTTTTTTTTGTCAATCTCTTTATTTGTTACAACACCAATCCCCACAGAACTGGCAAAGGTCAAAATCAGTTTGGCCAGTCTCTTTCTTTTAACAGGTGAGATTAGTTTGGAATCATTAATTTCCCTCATCCAATCCACATCATCTCCTTTTCTTATTAATGCTGGAGGGAAAATAACTGCTGCCGCAACTACAGGACCGAATATAGCCCCTCTTCCGACTTCATCCAAACCTGCTAAAGCACTAAATCCTCTCTTAATAATTCCCTTTTCTATCAGGAAATTTGCCACTTCACTCCTTAACTTTTGCCCCCTGGGATTCTACTATAAACTAAAACAATTTATCTTATTGCCTTAATCCTTGCCGCTTTACCCTTTAGATTCCGAAGATAATTTAATTTGGCTCTCCTGACCTTTCCTCTTTTCACAACGTCTATTTTTCTAATCATTTTGGAATAAAGGGGGAAAATCCTCTCCACTCCTATGCCAAAAGAAATTTTCCTAACTGTGAACGTTGCCCCTGTGCCAGAGCCTCTTTTTGCAATTACATCTCCCCGAAAAATTTGGATTCTTTCCTTTTCTCCTTCTTTGATAACAACACTTACTTTAACATTGTCTCCAACATTAAAAGAATCCAAATCTTTTTTTATGTGTTTTTTCTCTGCCAAATTAATGAGATTCATTGTTCATTCCTTTCTTTTCTGTTTGTATTTTGCCAAGAAAATTCTTTTCAGATAATTCCTTAGCACTCAAAAGATCAGGTCTTAATCTTCCAGTTTTTTCTAAAGATTTTCTTCGCCGCCAGCATTCAATTTTCTTGTGGTCTCCTAAAAAAAGAACCTGGGGAACTTCCATTCCTCTATAAACACGTGGTCGAGTATACTGAGGAAAATCAAGCAGCCCCTCTGAAAAAGAATCATATTTGACAGATTCCATTTTTCCTACAACATGCGGTACAAATCTTGAGACTGCATCAATAATAACCACTGCCGCTGGTTCGCCTCCGGTCAGTACATAGTCTCCAATTGAAATCTCGTCTGTCACCAAATCTTGAATCACTCTTTCATCAACTCCTTCATATCGGCCACAAATAAGAATAACCTGATTGTACTTAGCTAAATTCTCCGCAAAACGAAAATCGAATCTCCTGCCCTGAGGAGATAATAAATAGACAGGACTGCTCTCATCATTTCTTATCTTCTCTACAGCAAGAAAAATGGGTTCGGGTTTTAAAACCATTCCCTGGCCTCCTCCAAAAGGGCGGTCATCTACTTGCCTGTGCTTATCAAAGGCAAAATCTCTTAAATTGTGAACTTTTAAATCTATTAAGCCCTTCTCCAGCGCTCTCTTTATTACTCCTCCAGAAAAAACTTTCTGGAACATTTCAGGAAATATTGTAATTATATCAAATCTCATTCAACTCTAATAATTCCCTTGGAGAATTGCTAATAATCTCCTTTTTCTTAAAATCAACTCTGAGGCAGATAGTACTTACAAAAAGATATAAACACCTTTTTTCCAAGGGATAAAGGTACTTCTCCATGACTAATCCTTACTATCTCACAAATTTACACACTTGTGTAATAGTCTTAAGAGCTCTTAGTTCAATAACACAACAATCTTTATAAAACGAGAGCATTCAACCTGAAATTCTTCTAAAATCCCCTTTTTCTAAAAAAAACCCTTGAAAAAAAAGCTCCCTTTAGAATTCAGAATAAAGTTTAAACCTTAACTCGCCTTTCCTTCCTTGAGTTCTTAATCCTTTCCCAATTCCTACTAAATCAACCTTTTTCGATAATTTCTAGATTAAATCTTCTTTTTAATTTCATTCCAGCTGCACCAAGAATAACTCTTATTGCCCGTGCAGTTCTTCCTTGTTTCCCGATAACTTTACCCAAATCTTCAGGATCAACCTTGAGTTCCAGAATCGAAGTCTGCTCCCCTTCTAATTGGGAAACCACCACCTTGTCTGGATTGTCAACCAATGCTTTGGCAATTAATTCAACAAGTTCTTTCACTGTAACCTCCTTTGTGTTTTGTTAATTGGAAATTTTCTCTGTCTTTAAAACTTTATGTAAAAGAGATTGAACTGTTTTAGAAGCATGAGCTCCTCTTTCTAGCCAATATTTTGCTTTTTCCAAATCTACTTTCATTTCAGGGGGTTCTGTCAAAGGATTATAGAAACCAATGATATCCTTTGATTTGCTTTTTCTTGGCCTTCGTGAATCAGTCACAACAATCCGGTAAAAAGGTCTTTTCTTTGCGCCAAGTCTCATCAGTCGTATTGAAATCATTTTGTTGCACTCTTTTTGAACTTAAATGATTAAAAATAATATCTAAATTTTTATCATAAGTCAACTGGTTTTAATGAGACAAAGAAAAAGACGATAGGACTTTTTTAAACTGGGATTTTTTCATCATTCTCTTCATTTCAAAAAACTGTCTCAATAACTGATTGACCTCAGACAAGGGTCTTCCGCTTCCTTTTGCTATTCTCTGCCTCCTACTTCCATTTATTATCTTTGGATTTTCTCTTTCTTTTATTGTCATAGAATTGATTATGGCTTCAAAATAAATAATTTTTCTATCATCTACCTTCATTCGAGAGATATCTTTAAATGGCCCACCTTTAGGCAATAAATTTAAAAACTGGGATAAAGATCCCATCTTCTTAAACTGATTGATCTGTTTTTTAAAATCTTCCAGTGTAAACTCCTGTTTTTTAAGTTTCCTCGCCAGTTCATTAGCCTCTTTTAAATCAGTTGCCTTCTCAGCCCTTTCGATCAGGGTTAGAACATCACCCATTCCAAGGATACGTGATGCCATTCGGTCCGGATGGAAAACTTCAAACTTATCGAATTTTTCCCCAGTACCAATAAATTTTATTGGTTTACCTGTAACAGACACTATTGACAATGCTGCTCCTCCACGGGCATCTGCATCAAGCTTAGTCAAGATTATGGAAGTCAGTCCGATCTTTTCCTCAAATAGCCGGGCACTTTTCACTGCATCCTGCCCGGTCATAGAGTCGCCGACATAGATAACCTCTGTAGGGTTAATAATATCTCTTATCATTCGAAGCTCTTCCATGAGCTCATCATCGATATGCAATCTACCTGCCGTATCAATAATAAGAGGATCAAAGCCATGTATTACTGTATATTTAACAATACCTTTAAGGCAATCTTCGGGAGTAGCCATTTGCTCGCTTGACAATTCATAAAACGGCAGCCTGAGTATTTGAGCAATCATTTTTATCTGTTCCTGAGCCGCTGGCCTTTTCAAATCAAAAGAGAAAAGTAAAGGATTTTTGTGTATATCCGAGACCCATTTTGCCAGTTTCCCACAGGTCGTCGTCTTCCCTGAACCTTGAAGTCCTACTAACATAAATACAGAAGGTTTCCTGCTTGAAAAATCTAATTTATGCGATTCCTGTCCTAAAATCGAAGTAAGTTCTTCCTTGACAATTTTTACTACATGTTGTGAATGAGTAAGGCTCTGGAGAACTTTCTCATCTAACGCATTAGCTCTTATTTTTGCCTCAAAATCTTTCACAACCTTATAATTAACATCAGCCTCAAGAAAGGCCATACGCAACATTTTTAGCACTTCAGTCATATTCCTCTCAGTTATTTTCCCTTCCCCACGTATAAACTTCATAACTTTTTGCAGCCTTTCACTTAACTGATCAAGCATTTTTTCCCTCTAACCTGAATTGTTCATAAAACTTCCTCTATAATAAAATAATTTCAACTCTATCAAAAAGCAAGAATCATTCTCCATCATATTCTCAAGATTATTATTCTATATCACCTCTATAATAAAATCCAAACCTATTGTCTTGTCAGTATTTTTTCCATTTAGGCTGATTAGACATACAAGGGGAAAGCATGCTTTCAGGGGAACATGTCAACTGACTGAAAAAACAGTTTGGAGGCTTAGCGGGCACGGTTCTTCTCCAAAAAGGAAAAGAGAGAGAAACTGGAAATCGAGCAGAGTTTGACTCGCTGGGGTAAATTCTGCGTGTTTTAAAAGCAGTTGCCATTTCTCATGAACTATGAGATGAAAAAATTGTGGGGGAACTCCTTAAAAAGAGAAGCTTGACATTTTAACCTCTTGCCATTAATGTATTACTAATTTCTAGGATTATAAAGATGAAATCCAAAATAGATTATAAAGAGATCATCAAGCTTATAGATCTTCTTGAAGATAGGGATTTATCTAATTTTGAATTAGAAATCGAAGGCTTTAAAATTAAAATAAGCAGGAGCGATCACAAGACCTCCCTTCCATCTTTGCCCTCCAACTCCTCTATCACTCCAGAAGAACTTCCCAACGAAAAAACTTCTCTCTCAGAATCTAAGCTAAAAAAAAGCCAGAATAGTCTCCATTATATCACTTCTCCAATGGTAGGGACTTTTTATAGGGCACCAGACCCTTCCTCCCCTCCTTTCGCTGAAGTTGGAGAAACAATAAAGAAAAACCAAACCCTCTGCATAATAGAAGCCATGAAGCTGATGAATGAAGTAGAATGCGACATTGACGGGGTCTTAGAAGAAATATTTATTAAGAACGGAAGCCCAATTGAATACGGGCAAAGACTTTTTGCTATCAAGCCTCTTTAAGTCACCCTTATGTTTTCAAAAATATTAGTAGCAAACCGCAGCGAAATTGCACTGAGAATCATCCGCTCTGCAAGAGAACTTGGAATAAAAACCGTCGCTGTTTACTCTGAACCAGACAAGAATTCGCTCCATACAATGCTTGCAGATGAAAATATCTGTATAGGCCCCGCAAAATCTTCCGAGAGCTACTTGAACATCCCAAATATTTTAAGCGCAGCTATCATAACAAAGGCTGATGCCATCCATCCTGGATACGGATTTCTTGCCGAAAACCCACGCCTGCCAGAAATCTGTGAAACCGAAGGAATTACGTTTATCGGACCTCCAGCCCATATTATGAGGCTCATGGGGGATAAAAACAGAGCCCGGCAGGAGATAAAAAAAACCAAATTGCAAATCATCCCTGGAAGTGAAAAAATCATCGATGACTTATCAGAAGCAAAAAAAATATGTAAAAATACAGGATATCCTATCATTTTGAAGGCAGCTTCAGGTGGAGGGGGTAAAGGCATGAGAATTGTCCGCTCGGCTGCACATTTGGAAGAACAATTTTCAATAGCTCAAAATGAAGCCAAAGCAGCCTTTGGAAACTCCTCCCTTTATTTAGAAAAATACATAGAGGGTGCTAGGCACATCGAAATCCAAGTCATCGGCGACAAAAAAGGCAATATCTTTGCTTTCGGCGAAAGGGAATGCTCAATACAAAGAAAATACCAAAAACTGCTGGAGGAAACCCCATCTCCATTTCTCGATGAAAAAACCAGAAGAAAATTAATTAGAGCTGTTCAAGAAGCAGCTCATTTTGTAGGTTACGAAAGTCTTGGGACTTTTGAATTCCTGGTAGATGCTCAGAAAAAATTCTACTTCATTGAAGTAAACACCCGGATTCAGGTTGAACATCCTACCACTGAAATGGTCTACGATATCGACCTTATCAAAGAGCAAATCAGATTAGCAGCAGGAGAAAATCTATCCCTGTCAAACGACCTAAACATTAACGGTCACAGCATCGAATGCCGGATAAATGCCGAGGACCCCAAGAACTTTATTCCTTCTCCTGGAAAGATTGATTTTCTGGTCTTTCCCAGTGGCCCGGGAATCCGCGTGGATTCTGCAGCTTACTGTGGATGGACTATTCCTCCTGACTATGATTCTCTCATAGGCAAAATTGTAGTAAAGGGTTCCTCACGTATGGAGGCTTTAAAAAAAATGCAGGTTGCTCTGGAAATGACAACCATTGTAGGCGTCAAGACAAATATTCCTCTCCATATAAGCATTCTTTCAAACTCCGATTTTATAAAAGGGAAGTATGACATCCAATTCATGGAAAAATTCCTTTCCAAGAAGAATAAATGAGGTTTTACTTATTTACATAACCCCGTGGGATCCCTTACACTACGGACAGGGATATCCGACCCTGCCTTCCCTAGATCATCCTGGCTACAAACTCACAGATTAATGGAAGCTTGACAAACGCATTTCAACCCTGAATTCTCCAGCATTATCCTCAACAACATTCTCATTGATGCCTAAAAAGATTCGCCCTCCTATAGGAATCTCCACACTGTTTTCACTTCCTATATAAAACTCTTCGACAAGCTCATTTCGTATCTCTTCGCCAGTTTCTTCATCGACTTCAATAGAAATAAGCATAACGACTTTTCCTATCAAAGCCCCGATGTTTTTCTCTTTAATGGGCTGCTGAACTGTTTTTAAGTCATATCCATCAGGTCCGCAATAGGCCATCGGATTCCCTTTTTGGAGGGAAATTCCACCTGATGCTTTAAAGTAAACCTCTTGCCCCTCCACAACATCAATTCCAGTGTCTGTCCAATGAGTATTTGCCAGTACTGATATTCTTAACGTTCTTTTATTTTTTATATCTGCATAATTTTTCTCATGCCCGTTTACCTGAAAAACAAAAAATGTCAGAAGAGCAAGGCAGGCTAGAAAATGCAGTTTATTCACTCTATCCAATTCGTTCTTCCCATTAAGTTTTTTCAACCTAAAATTAACCATCTTAATCCTTAATCTGATTAAATTTTCTATCTTCATGACTTATTTATACTAACAAGTATAAGCCTGCCTGGCAACTTCTCTCCGGGTATTATTCATTTTCAGCCCTATCATGCTACCTTTTTCTTTTCTGCTATCTCGGTCTAACTCCTTACAACATAATACACTAAACGGAGTAGCAAAGTTTTAAGACTGTCAAATAAAACTAAACTTTTTGCCTTTTTTAACGTAGTATATTATGATCATCATATCTGAGAGGAAAAGAAATGTTATACAAGATTCGATTGTCAAAAAAGAAGAATGAGAATAAAAATTCTAAAAAGAAGAAAAAATTCATATTTATCGCTGCTGCGATTGTCATAATCTTTGCCTTTGTTTTTTTCAATTTGAAGGCTCAAAGGGAAAAAACAGTAAAAGTCACAGTTGAAAAAGTAAAAAAGCAAGATTTAACCGCAACAGTTTCAGCATCTGGCGAGGTTAAGCCCAAAAAGAATGTAAATATAAGCGCTCATGTCTCAGGACGAATAATTAAAATCGGTGTTGAAGAAGGGCAAAGAGTAAAATCTGGAGATTTCCTCTTAAAACTGGATTCAACCCAATATGAGGCATATGCAGATCGCGACCGGGCTATGATCCATGCTTATAAAGCAGAACTTACTAAAGCCGATGCACAATTGAAAAAAGATGAAAATTTTTTCAAAAGGCAGAAGAAACTCTATGATGAAAAGCTTATTTCCGGAGAACAACTTGAAGCAGCAGAAACACAGTATGATATATCTAAAGCTCAACACGAAGCCATACTTTTTCAAATCAAACAGGCCGAGGCTTCTCTCCAAAGCACGCTGGACACTTTAAGCAAAACAGTCTACCATTCCCCCATAGAAGGAATCATCACAAGCCTAAGAATAGAAGAGGGGGAAATCGCAATGATCGGCACAATGAACAATCCAGGGACTGTTCTGATGACTATCGCTGACCTATCAGTTATGGAAGTGGAAGTGGAAGTTGACGAAACTGATGTGATTGGATTAAAACTAGGGCAATATGCCGATGTAAAAATAGATGCCCTCCCAGACCAAACTATCAAGGGAAAGGTCACAGAAATAGGAAGTTCTGCCCTTCAAAAGTCAACTTCCTCTCAAGAATCCAAAGATTTTAAAGTTGTTATCACACTGGAGAATCCCCCACAAGATTTAAAGCCGGGGCTTTCCGCGTCAGCAGACATAATTACTGCAAAAAAAACAGATGTGCTTGCTATCCCAATTTCCGCCCTTGTTTCAAGAGAGAAAAAAGAGGAAGATCAGAAAAAAGAGGACGAACAAGAGGAAGGGATATATATTGTAAAGGACAGCCGGGTTAAATTCCATCCTGTTAAAAAGGGGATTATGGGGGAATTGATGATCGAGATAACCTGGGGCCTTAAGGAAGGACAGGAAGTTGTAACAGGCCCTTATAATGCCCTCCGCACGCTCAAGGATGATATATTGATAAAATCCGAAGGAAAGAAAGAAGAAGCCAAATGAATTCTCAAAACAATATAACCATTTCTGTGGAGAACTTGTGGAAAATTTACAAGTTAGGAGAGCAAGAAGTTAAAGCTCTTTGCGGTGTGACTTTCAATGTGTACCACAATGAGTTTTTAGCAATTATGGGACCTTCAGGTTCAGGAAAATCTACCCTGATGAACCTGATAGGATGCCTGGATACTCCCTCTGAGGGAAAATATTATCTAAACGGAAAACTTGTAAGCACCTTCAGTGAAAATGAACTTGCCCATATCCGGAACAAGGAAATCGGTTTTGTCTTTCAAGTCTTTAACCTTCTGCCCAGAGCCACCGCATTTCATAATGTCGAGCTCCCCATTATATACAAAGGAGAAAGCAAGAAACAAAGAGAAAAAAAAGCGCGAAAAGCCTTGGAAATGGTAGAAATGGATCATAGAATGCATCACCGTCCCGCTGAACTTTCAGGAGGCGAAAGACAAAGGGTTGCTATTGCACGTGCTCTTGTGAATGAACCTTCTCTTCTATTGGCAGATGAGCCAACTGGCAATCTAGACTCGAAAACCGGAAAGGAAATTCTTATGCTTTTTAATAAACTCCATTCTCAGGGAAATACTATAATAATTGTTACTCATGATATAAATATTGCCCGGCAGTCCCAACGAATTATTCATTTAAAAGATGGAGAGATTGAAAAAGAAGAAAGAAAAGCAGTCTAATATTCGATTTTCTTGACAATGTCCCCATTAATTTTGTTATAAAATATATATGGAGAGAGTCTTGCTTCACGGAGATTTATCAGATAACCACTTTTCTCGCCTTCTGTTTCGCATCTGGAAATCGCAAAAAACTGGCCGTTTGGAAATTAAAAACCGCATCATCAGTAAGAAATTAGAGTTTAAAAAAGGGAATATAATAATAACAAAAGCTCAATTCGATGAGAATGCTTTTCTCCAAAAGTTATCAGAAAAAAAGATATTAACTTCTTCTTTAAAAGAATATGAAAAGCTCCGCAAAACGAATTCTTCCATGATAAAATCCCTTATTGAGCTTAATCTTCTCTCTCCATCATACTTATGGAAACTCATGGAAGTATATATCAAATCAGAATTCTATCCTCTCTTTGACTGGACTCAAGGCGAATATTACTTCGATTCAGAATACTTCCCTGATGAATGCCAAATCCTTTTCTACATTCATACCCTTGAGTACATCCTTGAAGGAATACGGCAGATGCAAAACAACGATCTCATCAAAGCATATCTCCCTCCGGATAAGGAAGATATTCAGATATTGTTTCCAGGTCATACGAATCAAATAAAGTTTGCCCCCCATGAAAAATATCTCTTGAATATAACAGAAAAACAAAAAAACTTAAAAAGAATCTATAAATTAAGTGAATTAGGAGCGAAAGAAAACCAGAAAGTCATCTACAGCTTTCTCATTTTAGAATTAGCGGGACTTCCTGAAACAAAAACAAATATCCAACACAGTCAAGAATTCTCTCAGGCAGAATTAATTAATATACTCAAAACATTCAATAAAAAATGCTCTTTCATCTTTAAATATATCTCAAAGAAAATAGGGCTTGTAGCATTGAATGTTATTGAAAAATGTATGGAAGATACAAAAGCGCATTTGTCTCCACTTTTTCAAAATGTCAGGCTCGAAATGGACGGAAGGATTGAGACAAATTCAATCTTGAAAGCCAGCCTTGCTCTTTCAGCAGAAGATTGCCGAGAGAATATACTTAGAGATTTAAATGAAATCCTTGCAGCAGAAGTTCTTGTAGTGAAAAGAACACTAGGTAACGAACACGAATCTATTCTTGTAAAAAACCTGGAAAAAATCAGCTAATGGAGTTAAAAAGAAAGCAAATTCTGGCCCTTTTAGTCTTCGTCACTTTAGTTATAGTATTTCTTCTAATAAAAATTGGAACCTGAAGCAAAAAATTTACTAGTCATCTGTGGCCCAACCAGCGTAGGCAAAAGCGCTACAGCCATCAAGCTTGCCAAGAATTTTGATGGGGAAATCATCAACTGCGATTCCATGCAGGTCTATAAAGGCTTTGATATTGGAACAGACAAACCTCCTGTTGACAAAATGGAGGATATCACTCATCATCTTACAGATATTTTACCACCTTCCACACAATTCACAGCTGCCGACTTTGTTAATCGTGCCTTAGAAGCTATAAAATACATCATGAAGAGAAAAAAGCTTCCCATCATTACAGGGGGAACCGGGTTATACTTGAAGGCATTGATCAACGGCCTTTTCCCTGAAGAGATAAAAGACCCCATTATACGTTTAGGGCTCGAACAAGAAGCCAGAGACAAGGGCCTTGAAAAACTCAGGGAAAAACTTAAGGAAGTTGATCCCTACTATGCCCAAAAAATTGGTAGGAATGACAGGATAAGGATCATAAGAGCATTAGAAGTTTTTCATGCAACGGGGAAACCATTTTCTGAGCATTTTCCCAACACTAAATCGTTGCTAGAAGATTTTAATATTATAAAAATTGGATTAAAATTAGAAAGAAACGAGCTCTATAAAAAAATCGAAAACAGAGTTGACAAGATGTTTGAAAAAGGCATTGTCACAGAAGTGCAGAACCTCTTGCTCTCAGGAGTAAGTGAAGACTCGCCTCCATTCCGTGCCCTCGGTTATAAATACGTTCTCCAGTTACTGAGAGAAGAAATATCTCTTGAAACAGCTATCTCTTTAACAAAAAAAGATACTCGTAATTATGCAAAAAGACAAATGACGTGGTTCAGAAAAATGGAAGGAATACAATGGTATTTTCCCAATGACCTGGCTTCCATAATTGAATATATTAAGAACAACTTAAAATAAAAAATGGAAAAAGCTATCCTCATCCATGTGAATTCTTCCAAGAAAGAAAAACTTGAAGCAGAAGAATCAATGCAGGAACTTAAGGGGCTGGCACGTGCAGCTGGAGCTGAGAGCATCCATAAAATATTTCAATTCCTTCCCAAAAAGAATCCAAAAACTCTCATCGGAAAAGGGAAAATTTCAGAAATCATTAGCCTAAAAAATGAACTCCAGGCCGATCTAGTTATCTTCGATCATAATCTCAGTCCCATCCAGCAGCGCAACCTGGAGGATAAAATTCAGGGCAAAGTTATTGACAGAACACAGCTCATCCTCGATATATTTGCACAACGTGCTAGAAGCAAAGAAGGAATACTTCAGGTCGAACTTGCCCAGCTTAACTATCTTCTACCACGCTTGCTTGGGAAGGGGAAGGCTCTTTCCCGCTTAGGAGGAGGGATCGGAACACGCGGACCAGGTGAGAAAAAGCTTGAAGAAGACAGACGCAGGATTCAGAACAGAATTTCCAAAATAAAAAAGGACATTTTAAAAATTCAAAAAAGAAGAGCCATCCAGAGAAAAAGTAGAAATAAAGGCCCTGTTCCTATAGTATCACTGGTTGGATACACAAATTCAGGCAAATCCACTCTCTTCAAAACACTATCAAAAGAAAATATTTTCATATCATCACAGCTTTTTGCTACTCTTGACCCGGTGATTCGCCGTGTTAGTTTCTCTGATGGCCTCTGCTTTTTCCTGAGTGATACTGTAGGATTCATAAAAAAATTACCAGTTGAACTCATATCATCCTTCAAAGCCACATTAGAAGAGCTCAGGGAAGCAGACTGTATATGTCATGTGATTGATATAACTTCTTCCCAACATAGCAGCCAGAAAGATGCGGTTGATAATATCCTGTCAGAACTGGGTACATCCGAAATCCCAATCATCGAAGTTCTCAATAAAATCGACCTTTTACCAGATGAGTCAGCACTTCTGGAGAAAAACAGGCGTTCAGACAAGCATCTTGTCTATATCTCAGCAAAAAATGGAAACGGGATCCAAAATCTTAAAGAAAAGCTTCATTCTATTCTTTTCAAGGATCTGAAACTCTTTTATCTGAGCATACCTAAATCAAGAAAAGAAATAATCAAATCTTTTCCTAAATGGTCAGTTGTGTTAAAAAGAAGAGAAAAAAACGATTGTTACGAATTAAAAATAATGGCAAATCCAAAGTTGATATTAAACTATTTGCCTTTTATTAAAAAAGGAGAAAAAAATTGGTGAAAAAAATATTTTTTATTTTCCTACCATTAACCCTATTGCTTTGCTCATGCGCCACTTATCAGACCCCGGCTCCCTCACTCTACATAGGAAACCTCCCCCCATCTATTGTGTCTGAACTTTCTCTTGACGAAAGAATATTAACTGAAGAAGTATGGAAAAATTTAAAAGAGGGAAAAGGGAATAAGGCGAAAAAGATCATTTCCAAATTAGGAAGTGAAAGTCCTTTCTATTATGTCGGACTGGGATATGTATATTATCTACTCAATGACCGGAGGGCTGCTGAAGAATTTTTCAAGGCATCCCTTAGAGACTACCCGAACATGACTCTAAATCATTTTGGCCTTGCCCAAATTTATCAGGAGATAGGGGACGAAGAATTGGCGTTCGTAGAATACAGAGAGATTCTGAAAAGAGAGCCAGAAAACCCATGGGCTAAATCCAAATACGAAAACATAAAAATCAGGAAGACTGGAGAAACCTTATCTGAAGCAAACTCTTTTCTTGCCTCTGGAAATTTAGAAAGAAGTAAAGCCGCATTTCTGAAAGCCCTATATTACTCACCCATGTCAACAGAGGCTCATCTTAACCTTGCCAATATCTACAAAAAAGAAAAAAATTATCAAACTGCCCTTGTACATCTGAAAACTGCTTGTTTTAATGAACCAGAGAATGTCGAAATACAAAAAGACTATGCAGAAACTCTCTTCATGGCAGGAGAGAATAAAAAAAGCCTTGATATCTACGAAAAACTAAATGAACTGGAGCCAGGAAATAAAAAAATAGAGGAACGGCTTCAAACAATTAAAAACCGATTAGGTATATATGAACTCCCAAGCCAGTACAACTCAATACAATTTTCAGAAGCTGTTTCGAAGGAAGAAATGGCTGCCCTTATTGGAATCAGATTCAAAAACATTCTTAAAGAAACACCTGGCAAGCCTCCAATCATAATCGACATCTCAACCTCGTGGGCATCAAACTTCATCCTTAAAACAGCTTCCTTAGGCATCATAGATGTCTACCCAAACCACACTTTTCAGCCCAAAAAAATCATAACAAGGGCAGAGATGGCTGAAATACTACTCTCCCTTATCGATCGATTGAAAAAGGAAGGTTATAATTTTATTCAACAAATTCCCCCTGAAAAAATCCAGATCTCAGACGTTTCTCCAGACAACTATTATTACCAACCAATTGTATTAATCATTTCATACGATATAATGACTTTCTCTCTGGATAAAATATTTAATCCTGATCTTCCCGTTTCGGGACATGAATGCATAAAATTCCTGAACATCATAGAAGCTTTAATAAAATGATCAATGTAACAAAAAAGGGATAATACTCACTTGATGATTTATATTTTGGTACTGATGAATGACTCATAAAGTTGAAGATCGTATATTTACACTGGCCAATTTTTTCAGCATTGCAAGAATTCTTCTTACTCCCGTGTTCCTGATAATGGTCCTCAATCATAAAGCAACAGGAGCACTAATTATATTTTCTCTGGCTGCATTAACAGACTTCCTAGATGGAACCACTGCCAGACTTTTAAATCAGAAAACAAAACTTGGCGCATATCTTGATCCTGCGGGAGACAAGTTTCTGATGACCACCTCTTTCATCATTCTTACTATTCCTTCTTTAAACCTCTACAACATTATTCCTCTCTGGCTTACAATTGCTATCATCGGACGTGACTTGTTAATTGTTACAGGCGCCTTCATCATCTATAAATTCAAAGGCCAGAAAACCTTCAATCCTTCTATCCTTGGAAAGGCAAGTACTGTCTGCCAGATGGCAGTTCTGTTTTTTATCCTTCTCTTAAACTCAATTCAAATATCTTCCCCCTGGCTTTCCTGGCTATTTGTGATTACTCTTCTTTTGACTATTCTATCAGGAATCCAATATTCATTTACCCATTTGCGGAGGATTTCAGCATCCAATAAAAAGTGAATTATCCTGGATTATTCACAAGAGTAGAACAATCTATCTTATAGATTTTTATCAATAAAACCTTTTGTCAGAGTCTTCCAGAATATTTTAAAATCAAGGGCAAGAGACCAGTTTTGAATATAATAAAAATCATATTCAAGCCTCTTGTCAATGGGACAATCCTGGCGCAAGCCATGAACCTGAGCCCAACCAGTGATTCCAGATTTTACTTTATGTCTGAGCATATACTTAGGTATTTTTTCCCTGAAATCTTTAACAAAAACAGGCCTCTCCGGTCGGGGCCCGATAAGACACATATCTCCTTTTAAGACATTAAAAAGTTGCGGGAATTCATCAATACTGAACTTTCTCAAAAATCTTCCAAACCTTGTCACTCTGGAATCATCTGGTGAAGACATTAGTGGTCCTGTTTTTGCTTCAGCATTGCAAACCATGGTTCGAAACTTGTGCATAACAAAGCTTTTCCCATCCAGCCCCATTCTTTCCTGGTGATAGAATACAGGCCCTTTGGAAGTCAACTTAATAAGAGCAGCCACCAACAGCATAAAAGGCAGGAGAAGAATCAGGAGAATAGAAGAAGCAAAAACATCAATTATTCTCTTTATAAACATCATCATCCCCCGCATGGGAGGTTCATCGATACTGATAACAGGAAATCCATCTAAATCTTCCAGTCTTGCTCTTAGAGTAAGAAGCTGGAAAAGGTCAGGGATCAACCTGATATTTACCATATATTTATCAACAATTTTTAGAGTCTCAAGAATCTTACCATAATTATTCAGATCCAAAGCTACATAGACATCGCTGATATTTTCCTTTTCAATAATCAAGCCCAGCTCTCTTAGAGGGCCGAGAACTTTGATCCCACCGTCAACACATATTTCTTCTCCAACCTTTTTCTCATCATCCAAGAATCCTCTCACTAAAAAACCCAAATCTTTATACTTTAAGAGCTTCTGGGCAACGGCTACCCCCATTTCCCCTGCACCTATAATCAGCACACTTCGAAGATTTAATCCTTTAGCATACCGCCGCTTCATAAAGAAATAGATCTGGTTTCTAAGGAAAGAAATCATAAAAATTACAACAATAAAATAAAGTGCAATGAAGCCATGCGATATCTTGAATGACATGCGAAACAGGGGAGCTGCCCCCTGGCTGTAAGCATAAAGATAATTCAAAATAGCAAGTACAATGAGAATTGAAAAAACGGCATTCATAGTAATAAAAATGAAGTCATCGATTTTTGTCCTCTTAAGTCTTGTTTTATAAAAGCCTTGAAAGAAAAAAATCACCAAGTGGACGCACAAAAACAGGAAGAATACAGTTATATATGGCCTAATAGGAGGAATGCCTTTCTCTGGATTGACAGGAATTACGTATGCATAAAATCTAAATAGATAGGAATAAAAATAAGAAATAAAAATACCTATAATATCACTCAGTACAAATATACTAATCAGTCGAGTACGCTGCTTTTTAATCATTGTCTGCTCTTATAATCTGCGTATTTTTCATTAAAAAATGCCAGCATCTTTTCTTTAAATACATCCCGCGCGAATTTCAATGCATTTTCTCTTATGGCAGTTTTATTAAAAGTCAAGCTTTTAAATTTGTCAAGAACCTCGAGAAGACTCCCTGTGCTTAATTCAGGGAAAAAAAGTCCAGTCGTACCAGGAATTACTGTTTCTGTGGCTCCTCCACGCCCATACGCAATGACAGGCACTCCGCAAGCCTGAGATTCTAGAGAATTGATGCCAAAATCCTCCTCACCCGGCAAAATTAAGGCTCTGGCTCCTTGATAAGTCTTGAGGAGATCCATGGGATTCAGAAAACCAAGAAACTTAATGTTTTTGTGCGATCTTTTCTTTAATTTTTTATACTCAGGCCCCTGGCCAGCTATTTTTAATGGCGATCCCGTACGGTTAAATACCTCAATAGCAAGCTCAATTCTCTTATAAGGAACCAAAGCAGAAACAATTAAATAATACTCTCCTTCTTTTTCTATCGGATTGAAAAATTTTGTATCAACAGGAGGATGAATGACCTCTGCTTGGCGGCCGTAATACCTTTTGATCCTTCTTGAAACGGTTTTTGAGTTGGCAATAAAATAGTCCACTCTGTGAGAAGACGACTCGTCCCACAATCTAAGATGGTGAGTAACAGCCGGAATGAAAACACGAGAGAAAAGGCCTAACTTATCAGGCGAAAAATAGGAAAAATAATGGTTCCAAGCATAACGTATAGGAGAATGCACATAACAAAAATGGAGTGCATCAGGACTCGGAATGGCTCCCTTGGCTACACAATGAGAACTCGAAATAATGACATCATATTCCTGAAGGTTAAAAAGTTCAATTCCCAGTGGATAAAACGGTAGATAATATCTGTATTTCTTTTCCAGAAAAGGAAATTTCTGAAGGAAACTAGTTATTATTTTCTTCTTTTCAATGTTTTCTGCCTGGCTGCCAGCAAAATGAAATAGAGTGTATATGGGTGCATCTGGAAAGATTTCAGAAAGAACCTCTAAAACCTTCTCGCCACCACGCTGTCCAGTTAGCCAGTCATGAATAAGGGCAACTTTTAGTTTTTTCATTGAGTTTGATTATAATTTGATTATAAAAAGTAGAAAAATAATTGTCAAACATCATGCTCCCATAGTTTCCCAAATTTTTTCTCATTTCTTGCCTCTTGGATCAGGTCGGCTGCTTCTAAAACACGCAGGATTTGCCCCAGCGAGTCAAATTCAGCCCACTTTCCGGCTTCACTCTCTTCTGTTTTCAGTAGAAGAACCGTGCCCACTCAGCCTCCAAATGGTTTTCTCAATCAGCTGACCTGATCCCCTGAAAGTATAACTATCTCCTCTTAACTTATTGAAATAGAAAATGGAGGAATTCCTGTTCTATCCACTGCTATGTCCGGATCTATATTTATACTTTTGACCTTTCTTTATACAACCTAAGATAAAGGCTCTCTGTTTCATAAACCATTCTGGAGAGTGAATATCTACTTGTAACATCTTTTTTAAAATTTTCGCCGAATTTCGACGCAACTTCTTTGTTTTGAAGCAGGTAAATTACAGCTCTGGCTAAACTTTCCGGATCCCCAGGAGGTACTAATATACCTGTTTCCATGTTTTTAACCAGTTCACTTACTCCATCAATATCAGTTACCACTACGGGTTTCGCCAATGCAGCTGCTTCCATCAAAACATAAGGCAGTCCTTCCCAAAGAGATGGAAGCACAAATACATCAAAAAGTGAAATAAGCTGAGGGCCATCTTCTCTTTCTCCAAAGAAGCTAACCGAGTCTCCAAGGCTCAAATTTTGTGCCATCCTTCTTAATTTTTTCTTAAGAGGCCCGCTTCCTACTATTATTATTTTTGCTTCTGTAAAAACCCTGCAAATCTTTAGTGCCGCCTTGAGAAAATATGGGATTCCTTTCTGGCGGTGAAGACGGGCAACCGTACCAACAACAGGCTGGGATATACCAAGTCTAATATCTTCTTTCTTTTTTGTTGCCGTCACTTCTGTTTTTGACTCTGAAAAATCAATCCCATTCTTAACCACTACCATTTTGCTAATAGGGACTAATTCAAGTCTTTCAGCCTTTTTCCTATCCGCATCAGAAACAAAAATTACTGCATCGGTGAATTTTGAAAAGAACCTTTCTAAAAGCATATATAGATATTTTAAAATTATATTTCTGTAATGGAGATAATGGATGCCATGAAGAGTATGAACGACAACTGGCACACCACATTTATGAGCTGCCCAGCGGCCATAAAGACCTGCAATTCCTCCATGGGTATGAAGGATATCAAAATGATTATTTTTCAAAATAGACACAATTTCTCTGACAATTCTCCTATCAATTTGCTTCCTAAAGCAAACTGGAAAATGCTTGATGTTATTTTCCCTAACTTTATCTACAAAAGGACCGCCTGATTGAGAACATACAGACACATCAAAATTTTTTTTGTCCAGTGATTTTGCCAGAGAGAGAAGATTTATTTGACCTCCGCCCAAAAAAGGCTTGTCAATCATCTCAAGAATTTTTATTTTCTTCAACTTACCCTATTATCTCTTCATATATTTTCAAGGTCTCTTTAGCAGCCTTCTCCCATGAGAAAAACTTTGCTCTTTCCAATGCCTTTTTTCGCATCTCTTCTCTAAGCTTACTATTTCTTGTTAGCCTTTCTATAGCCCGGGCAATCTCTTCGATATTCACGGGGTTAACCAGCAAAGCTGAATCTCCAACAATTTCAGGAAGAGAGGAAACATTTGAAGTTATTACAGGCGTCCCACATGCCATTGCTTCTAAAACTGGAAGGCCAAAACCTTCATACAAGGAAGGATATAAAAAAATCTCGGCGCCGGAATAAAGAAATGGCAGGTCTTCATCATCGATAAAATCTGTGAAAACAACATCATTGGAGAAAGGCGTCTTCCTCATTCTTTCGAGAATTTCTTTATAGAGCCATCCCTTTCGTCCTGTTATAACTAATTTATGTTCAACATTTCCTTCCTGCTTTAATTTTATAAAAGCCTCTATAACATTAATAATGTTTTTTCTAGGCTCGACTGTTCCGAGGAATAAGAAATATTTAAAATTAATATTATATTTTTTTAGGGTTTTTTCTATCTCCCGGCTGCTTCTCTTGAAAAATCTTTTCTCCATTCCTACATATATTACTTTTGTTTTGCTCTCATATTCCGGATAAAATCTAATAATGTCATTTTTTGTAGAATTAGAATCAGCAATAATTCTATCCGCTTTTCTAAGAACTTTAGGTAGGAGTGTATTCTGTATTAATCTATGTTTAGAAGTGAATTTATCCGGATAAATCAGTGTTATTAAATCGTGTATAGTAGCAACATATTTACATCTTTTACTTTTATATATAAACGGAATTCCTATGTGGTCCAAGCCATGAAACAAATCTATCTTTATGCTTTTAATGGAAAATGGAAGAAATATTCCTTTTCTCAGAACATTACTCTTGATATTTGTATATTTTTTCACAAATTTTACATTCGGATATTTCTCCATAAGATTTCTATCAAAAGAATTATGAAAAAAAACAAATATCTCATTTTGAGTTTCACTTAATGATATTCTTGCAATAGTGTTAATTAAATTAACTGCATACCTTCCTATTCCACCACTTTTTATTGTTAAGCTGTCTATGTCAAATCCAATCTTCATTATATTTCACCGCAACCCGACTAGATTATTCTTCTCATTTTTCAAATATTTCATGATAGAATTTCAGAGTCTCAGCCGCAGCCGTTGTCCAATCAAAATCCAAGACTCTCTTTTCCCCATTTTCTACCAATCTACGCTTTAATTCATTATCTTTTAAGACAAGAATTATTTTGTTTGCAATATCTTCAGGTTCATAAGGATCAAAATATAAAGCAGCATCTTTGGCAATCTCTGGAATTGCAGGAGCATTGGAAGCCGTTATAGGAACACCACATGCCATGGCTTCAAGGAGTGGCAACCCAAATCCCTCACAAAAAGAAGGAAAGACAAAAACTTCCGCTGAGATGTAAAAGCTTTTCAGATCCTTTTCTGGCACATATCCAGTTAGAGATATCCATGGTTCAAGATTAAGTTCTTCAATTTTTGTAACAACTTTTTTAGAATCCTGCCCTTTACGGCCAACCAGAATAAGAGGAATTTTCCTGTATTTTTCATGAACAATCTTCAATGCTTCAACTAAATTCAAAAGATTCTTCCGTGGCTCAAAAGCTCCCACAAAAAGGAGAAAAGAAGAAGGAAGTTTGTATATTAACCTGGTTTTCTTAATATTGTCTCGCGGAACTCTTTTCCAGAGTTTTCGATCTATTCCTGGGAAAACTACTCTTATTTTTCTTGCATCCAGGGAAAATTTTTTCATGAGTTCTTCTTTAGTAAATGCTGATATAGTCATAATACCATCAGATTCACGGAGAGAATCCCCAATTTTCTTTAAGAAAAAATTCCTTGTTTCCTCGTCAGTAAAATTCGGATATTCCATAAAAAACAGGTCATATACAGTTACGATCTTTTTCGCTTTTGTGGGAAGAATCAAGGGGCTAGGGGAATGAGTTAGATCAAGTCCAGTTTTAAAAAAATATTCAAGCGGTGGCCAACAGAATTTATACCAGAAAAAATTTATAGCTTTTACTGGATAATGGAAATCACGAAAATGCATCTTTGCAAAAGGCGGTAATTCTTTAGTATCAAACCGGTCTTTAAATGAGGAAGAAAAAAGATAATACTCGTTTGTCTTATCTATTTTAGAAAGGGAAAAAAGAAGATTTTTAAAATAAACTCCAACACCTGTCTTTTCCCTAAGGAAAGGGCGTATATCACAACCTATCCGCATTTTGAGTAAATGTAATCTCAAGGAAAGGAAAAGTCAAGGTGTCAAACTCAATCCAAATATAAGAAATGACAAAAGTTACAGAGAGCTTGCTTCTTATTTCTTCCAATGATATCATCTTCCATTAAATGGAGAAGCCACATGGATAAGTTCGAGAGAATCATTAACAGGATCGACAGCTTCCGTGACGAAATGATAGACATGCAGATTAAACTTTGTTCTTTACCGGCAATCTCTCCCGAAAACGGAGGAGAAGGAGAATTCAAGAAAGCAGGGATCCTCCTTGATTTTTTAAAGAAAACAGGCTTTCAAAACATTGACATTATCAAGGCCCCTGACCTTGATGCCCCTGTTGGCTATAGGCCTAACATTCTTGCTACTTATAAAGGGAAAAATTCCTCTAAAACAATCTGGCTTATTACTCACATGGATGTTGTGCCCCCTGGGGAACTGGCCCTTTGGGATGGAGACCCTTTCAGAGCCTGGATACAAGAAGGAAAGATATATGGAAGAGGAGTGGAAGACAACCAGCAGGATATGGTAGCTTCTCTTTATGCACTTAAAGCATTTCAAGCTGAGGGAATCACACCTAATTATGATATGGGAATAACACTGGTAGCAGATGAAGAAACAGGAAATGATAAAGGAATTGAATATATTCTTAAAAATTCCAATCCATTCCGGAAGACAGACCTGATTATTGTGCCTGATGCAGGAAATAAAGACGGAACAATAATCGAAGTTGCTGAAAAAAGTATCCTATGGCTTAAATTCAGAACATTAGGACAGCAGGCACACGGCTCAACTCCCGATAAAGGAATTAACAGCTTTAAGGCCGCTTCATTTCTGGTCACAGAACTGACAAGGCTGTACAAGATTTTTTCACATAATAATCCCCTTTTCGACCCACCCATATCAACCTTTGAGCCAACTAAAAAAGAACCCAATGTCCCAAATATTAACACAATTCCCAGAGAAGATATTTTTTATATGGACAGCAGGATCCTGCCAAAATACAGCATTGAAGAAGTTGAAGAAAAAATCAAAGAAATAACAACTAAAATCGAAAAAGATTTCCATGTAAAAATCATAACAGAAGAAGAACAGAAGGCTCCTGCAGCTCCTCCAACTTCTACTGAAGCACAAGTGGTTAAGGCATTAAAAAAAGGCATTAAAGAAATCTACGGCAAAGATGCAAGGCCTATAGGTATTGGAGGTGGAACAGTTGCCACTTTTTTCCGAAATATGCAGTATGAAGCCGCCTGCTGGTCAAAAACCGATGAAACTGCCCACCAGCCTAATGAATATTGTACCATCGACAATATGATGGGCGATGCTAAAGTATTTGCTCATATATTGCTACAAGAATAAACATAGATTATTCATAAAAAGTGCTTTATGTACTGTGCCTTGCATCTGTAACAACCTCAACTCGTCAATAATCCATGTTCTCCTGAATTATTCATAAAAACTGCTGAAAGAATTAATATAATACCAAAAAGCAGATGAATTTGAGGGGATGGAAGAAGCGACATTGAAAGATTTAGCCTTTCTGAGTCGATCTTCGAGGGAACACGACGAAGTCGGGCCTGATGGATGTGTGAGCACTGTACAATCAAAGGTGCGGTGTTAATGATGGCTTGGGGACATCATAGCGTTGCTTAAGATAAGCACGCGGAGTTCCAGCAGAGCCGAGAAGATCGGGGAGGAAATGGCGTTAAAAATCTTAGTGGAGCGCAGACATGCCCTCAAATTTATTTTATCTAAATCTATTATCGGCATTCTTTATGAATAACCCACGTCCACCTGGATTATTCATACGGAATTTGAGGGGTTAAGAATACTTTCTCTGGATTTTCTGGCTGACCTTTACTGTATTGAGATGGACAGAGATTGTATCCTGGATATCATATGCATAACCACCTGCAAAAAGAATTCCGACAGGAAGACTAAGCTTCCGAGCCTCTCCTACCACAATCATATCCCTTTCCATCAGGCCTTCCAGAGTCAGCCGTAAACCTCCCAGCCTGTCCTTTTCATATGGATCGGCTCCTGCTAGATAAAAAACTAAATCAGGCTGAAATTCTTCATAAAGGCGTGGAAAATTAGATCTGATAGCCGAAATATATTCCTCATCTCCATCCCCAGACCACATCCCGACATCCAGAGAACTTGTAGATTTATTTGCAGGATAAATATCCATCTGGTGAATAGAAAAAGTAAAGACATAATCTTTTTTGGAAAAAATATCAGCAGTTCCATTTCCTTGATGAACATCACAATCAACAATCATTGCTTTTTGAATTTTTCCTTCTTTCTTGAGTTTTTCCAATGCAACAGCAGTGTCATTTAAAATACAGAAGCCCTCTCCATGATCTACGAAAGCATGATGAAATCCTCCTCCAATGTGAACAGCAAGTCCATCTTCTAATGCCTGTTCCCCTGTAATAATAGTTCCCCCTACTGTGAGTCTGGCAAACTCAAAAAGTTCAGGGGAATATGGAAGTTCCATTGTCATCATCTCGGTATGGGAAAGTTTTCCCATCTCCAATTTCTTCAAATACTTCACTGAATGGACTAAAAGAATATCCTCTTTTAAACCTGGCTCCGGAGAAAGGAAATTTTCTTTCTTAGCTCCCATATACAGAAGATTCTCATAAATGACTCTATATTTATCTACTGGAAAAACGTGATTCCCAAGATTCACCATCCAGTAAGCATCACTAAATATAAATTTGAAGGCAAATCTTTTTTTTCGGAACCCTCTAAAAAATCTCCTAAAATCAACCATTAAATAACAGTCCAGAATTCTTTATTGTCTCGAATCTCTAATAAAAAAACTATATGAATTATTTTATTTCTCCTTTTCTTTTCATACTGACAGCCTATTTGCCGCCCGTTTTCTCTTCCAATGCAGCCTGGGCCGCAGACAGCCTGGCTATAGGAACCTGAAAGGCGGAACAACTTACATAATTTAGTCCGATCTTATGACAGAAAGAGATAGAGCGTGGATCTCCTCCATGAACTCCACAAATCCCAATCTCCAAGTCATTCCTTGTTTCCCGTCCTTTATCAACCGCCCATTTCATTAATTCTCCGACTCCATCTATATCCACCGTTGCAAAAGGATTATCCATCCAGATCCCATGAGTAATATAATAGTTGATAAATGAGGCCCCGTCATCTCGTGACACTCCAAGTGTTGTTTGAGTAAGGTCATTTGTGCCGAACGAGAAGAACTCGGCCTCCTCTGCAATCTTATCCGCAGTAATGGCGGCCCTGGGAATTTCAATCATAGTTCCCACCATGTAATCAAGATCAACATTATATTCTTTAATAATCCTTTCAGCTACTTTAATAATGATTTCTTTCTGATTGATAAGTTCCTCTACAGAACCAATGAGAGGAACCATAATTTCTGGAAAAACTTTTTCTCCTTCCTGGGCCAGCTTGCAGGCTGCCTCAAACATAGCCGACGCCTGCATTTCAATAATCTCAGGATAAGTAATCCCGAGGCGGCAGCCCCGATGGCCAAGCATAGGATTAAATTCAGATAATGTTTTTATCCTTTCCAGTAATTTTTCCAATTCTTGAATCTTTTCTTCATCTCCACTTCCAGAAGTTTTTAGCTGCATTATCTCAGTCATCACATCTTCTTTTTTTGGCAAAAACTCATGAAGCGGCGGGTCAAGGGTACGGATAGTAACAGGATTTCCTCTCATTTCTTTAAACAGTTCATAAAAATCATTTCTCTGGAAAGATAACAGCTTGTTCAGGTTTTCCTGTCTTCCTTCCTTGGTCTCAGCCAAAATCATTGCTTTAATAAATGGAAGCCTTTCTCTTCCAAAAAACATGTGCTCTGTCCTGGCCAAACCGATACCTTCCGCGCCAAATGCAAATGCTATTCTGGCATCTTCCGCAGTGTCCGCATTTGCACGGACTTTCAACTTTCTTTCTGCATCTGCCCACGATAAAAGCTTTGTAAAATTCTGGTAAATTTCAGAGTCCTCTGGTTCTCTCTCCCCTTTTATAACTTGTATGATCTCTGAAGGCTTTGTCTGTATTTTGCCCAAAATAACTTCTCCAGTAGCTCCATCGATAGAAATCCATTCGCCTTCTCTAACTTCTTTCCCGCCAACCTGGAAAAATCTCTTCTCTTCATTAGGCATTATTGTGTCACAACCAACAACAGCAGGCTTACCCATCTGTCTTCCCACAACAGCGGCATGGGAAGTCATGCCTCCAGTGGCAGTCAGAAGGCCTCTGGATGCACTCATCCCGTGGATATCATCCGGGGAAGTCTCATTTCTTACTAAGATGACATTTTTCCCTTGCTCTTTCCAGTTGACAGCTTCATCTGCTGAAAAAACCACCCGTCCTGCCGCTGCTCCTGGTGAAGCTGCAAGTCCCTTTGCGAGCAACTCATGCTTTGCCTTTTCTTTTATATCAAAAACAGGATGTAGCAGCTGGTCCAAGGCTTCAGGTTCTACCAATAAAAGAGCTCTTTCTCTGCTGATTAAACCTTCATCCACCATGTCTATAGCAATCTTAACTGCTGCATACCCCGTTCTTTTTCCATTCCGAGTTTGGAGCATATAGAGTTTTTCTTCCTGAACTGTAAATTCAAAATCCTGGGCATCCTGATAATGCTTTTCCAGCCTGGAAGTAATATCTTTTAACTCATTATAAACTTCTGGCATCTCATTTTTCATGTCCCGCAAAGGATAAGGAGTTCTAATACCAGCAACGACATCTTCCCCCTGAGCATTTAATAAATACTCACCAAAGAGCTCTTTTTCACCCGTGGCTGGATTTCTTGTGAACCCTACACCCGTTCCTGAATGCTCTCCAAAATTACCGAAAATCATAAGCTGTACATTCACTGCTGTCCCTAAATCATCAGGAATATGATTTAAACGCCGGTAAGTGATCGCTCGAGGATTATTCCAAGAACGGAAAACAGCGGAAATGGCCGTAAATAACTGCGCTTTAACATCCTGAGGAAAATCTTTTCCTGACTTTTCTTTGATTATCCTCTTATATTCTGAAATAAGTACTTCTAAGTCCTTTTCCCCCAGCTCATAATCGTTAGTGATATTTTTTTCTATTTTTACTTTCCTGAGGACTTCTTCGCACTCTTTCTTGGGAACCTCTAAAACCACATCTCCAAACATATGAATCAAACGGCGGTAGCAGTCCAGCGCAAACCGCCTGTTTCCACTTTTCCTTGCTAATGCTTCAACCGTTTTATCATTAAGCCCAAGATTCAGAATGGTGTCCATCATTCCTGGCATTGAGATCTTGGCTCCTGAACGGACAGAAACAAGAAGAGGATTTTCCTCATCCCCCAATTTTTGCTGTGTGGTATCTTCCAGCCTTTTAAGATAAACATAAATTTCCTCTTCTACTTCAGCCGGGATCTTACTGCCCGATTCAAGAAAAAGATTACACACTTTTGTGGAAACAGTAAAACCTGGGGGTACAGGAAGTCCTATTCCAGCCATTTCAGCCAGATTAGCACCCTTGCCTCCAAGGATATCTTTCATATCCTTGTTGCCATCAACATTTCCTCTCTTAAAAAAGTAAACATACTTCTTCCTCATTTTACAACTCCTATTTAAATTACCGGCTAGCAGATCGATAGTTCAACAGATACTTAAGAAAATAGATTCAGATATTTCTTAAGCCCTTCTTTAAAAACGACAATTGCCCGCCTTAAATCTTTTTCTTTTAGCACATATGCTATTCTCACTTCATCTTTTCCTCTGCCAGGAGATGAGTAGAATCCCTGAGCAGGGGCAACCATTACTGTCTCATTGTCAAGATGAAAATCTGTGAGCATCCATCGCACAAAGTGCTCACTATCATTTATGGGAAGTCTTGCAATTATGTAAAATGCTCCTTGTGGCTTGTCCATGATTATTCCTGGAATCTCTTTGAATCCCTCATACAAGATATCCCTTCTTTTCTGGTATTCCTCCCTAACAGGGTTAAAATAATCGCGACCCATGCGGTAAGCAGCAAGCGCAGCCTTTTGTTCAATTGATGGTGGGCAAAGCCTTGCCTGCGCAAATTTCAGAGCCCCCTGATAAATCTCCTTATTTCTGGTTATAAGCGCTCCGATCCGTGCCCCACAACAGCTAAAACGCTTGGAAATGCTGTCAACAACTATAACTCTGTCTTTGATGGCTTCATATTCCAGGATGCTCTTGTGGCTAATTCCATCATAGACAAATTCTTTATAAACTTCATCGGCAATCAAGAAAAGGTCATGCTTTTCTACGATATCGATGACTCTTTCCAACTCTTCATAGGAATAAACCGTTCCTGTTGGGTTGTTTGGAGAGCAAAGCAGTATTGCTTTAGTCTTTGGATTTATTCTCGCCTCAATTTCTCCTGAAGGAGGAAGCCGGAATCCATCCTCTACTTTCAGGGACAGAGGAACAATCTTAACATTTGCATAAGCTGCATAACCATTATAATTAGTATAGAATGGCTCAGGAATGATAATTTCCTCACCGGGATCAGCCACAACACAGAAAGAAAAATGGATTGCTTCTGAACCGCCTATTGTAATTATGACATTTTCAGAGGTTAGAGGGATGTTAAAGCCAACAAAATAATCGGCAATAGCCTGCCGCAATTCTAGAAACCCTTGAGCAGGGCCATAGCTGAGAACCTCTTCATTAAAGTTTTTCAAAGCATCCCATACAGGCTGGGGCGTAGGAATATCAGGCTGCCCTATATTTATATAATATACATGAATTCCTCGCTCTTCAGCCCTCTCAGCAAAGGGCTTCAGCTTTCTGATCGGAGAGGCCTGAATTTCTATGCCTCTTTTTGAAATATGCATAATAATTCCCTCCAAATATAAATAAAAAATAGATTCGATTATTTCAAAAGCACATAAAGTTGTCAAATTTTTGTTGCCATCAACAATGGATTTTGATATTTTTATCTCGATAATTCCCGGCAATAAAAATGATTAAACACTCCCAAGCACGAATAACGCACAAAGAAACCTGGGAAGACTACTTCCTCTTTTCTCTGGAATCTCCAATAATAGCCTCCCAGGCCCAACCAGGCCAGTTTATCATGGTCCGCACCTCTTTGAATTCTAATCCTCTTCTCAGACGACCTTTTAGCATCCACTCAAAAGAAGGAAAAAACATAGAAATTTTCTTCCAAAAATCAGGCCTTGGAACTTCCCTATTAAGCCAGAAAAAGCCAAATGAATTTCTTGACATTATAGGCCCTCTGGGAAAAGGCTTTAATTCGGAATTAGATCTGAACAGAAAAGATGTTGCTCTCATAGGAGGTGGGAGAGGAATCGCTCCTATTTATTTTTTAGCACAAAAGCTACGTTCCCAAGGGGCTTCGGTCAGAGTATTCTATGGAGGAAAAACCCTTTTTGATCTTCCACTCAGAGAAAAATTCGAAAAGGCTGGCATTAAACTTCTTTGTTCAACGGATGATGGTTCCTTAAGTTTTAAAGGGTTTATAACTGATCTATTTGAGATAGAAATTGAAAAACTGCTCCCGGCATATATTTATGCATGCGGCCCGGAACTCATGATGAAAAAACTCGCTAAAACTGCATTGAATAAAAAAATTCCGGCCAAATTCTCTTTGGAATCGGTTATGGGCTGTGGCTTTGGTGTCTGCTGGGGATGTGTGAGAAAAATTTTAAAAGACGGAGAAGCAGGATGGCACAAAATATGTGAGGAAGGCCCTGTTTTTAAGGCTGAGGAAATTATCTGGCAGGAAGAAGAAAAATGACAGATCTCTCAGTAGATTTAGGTTTTCTTAAGCTTAAAAATCCAGTAATCGCTGCCAGCGGTACTTTTGGCTACGGACTCGAATTTACACCATTCATTGATTTAAATAAATTAGGAGGGTTCGTCGTCAAAGGCCTTTATTTCTCTCCACAGCAGGGAAATCCTCCCCCTCGTCTTGTTGAGACAGCCAGCGGACTCCTAAATTCCATCGGCCTTCAGGGTATTGGTGTCAAAGAATTTTCAGAAAAGATACTGCCTCAGCTTAAAATTTTCCAAACAGCCATTATTGTCAATATCTGCGGAGAGCATGAAGAAGAATATGCTTCTGTTGCCAACTACCTGGATAAACAGGAAGGGATTTCAGCTTATGAGCTGAATATATCCTGTCCGAATGTAAAAAAACAGGGATTTTGCCCTGCGCTTGATCCTGAAACCACATATTCTGTTGTCAGGCTTGTAAAAGAATCAAGCTCACGTCCTATAATCACAAAACTTTCCCCAAACGTAAAGGATATAGTCGAAATAGCAGTCAGCGCACAGGAAGCAGGCTCTGATGCTGTATCTCTGGTTAACACTTTCCTCGCTATGGCGATTGACACAGAGACAGGAAAGCCTGTATTAGGCAATGTTTTCGGCGGGCTTAGTGGGCCAGCTATTAAACCCATTGCCCTCAGGATGGTCTATCAGGTTGCCAGCCACATTAAAATTCCTGTAATAGGTATAGGAGGAATACTATCAGGGAAAGATGCACTCGAATTCTTAATGGTTGGAGCAAAAGCCGTTGAAGTGGGAACAGCAAATTTTATTGATCCCACCTCCACTGTAAAAATAATCGAAGAGCTCAAAGAATACTGTCAAATAAAGGGCATAGAAAATATAGAAGAGGTAATTGGTTCCCTAACATTATAATATAACAAGCATACAGCATAGATGAAAAAAGATTTTGTTCTAAGTTTAAGAAAAAGAATAAAACTTTAAACATGATATCTATTTTGCCTTACCGGACAAACTTAAATGGGCGGGCAGGAAAATTCTGAAAGGAGATAACAAATGGAGAAAAAAGGAAATTTGGCAGAAAGGATAATTGTTGCACTCGATGTTGACACAAGGAAGGAGGCTGTTTCGCTTGTCAGGCAACTCGAAAAAGCCAAAATTTTCAAGGTCGGCCTTAACCTTTTTACAGCTGAAGGTCCAGTTCTGCTCAAAGAACTCAATAGTATGAGAAAAAAAATATTCCTTGACTTAAAACTCCATGATATCCCCAATACTATAACCGGAGCAGTCAGAACTGCTGTAAAGCATGGTGTGCATATGATGACTCTTCATGCTTCCGGAGGACATGAAATGATGGCTAGAGCCGCCGAGGAAGCAGCCAGCCAAGCAAAAAAAGAAGGTGTGAGCAAGCCTATTCTATTAGCTGTAACCATTTTAACCAGTCTCAAAGATAAACAGTTAGAAGAAATTGGAATGAAAAATGATATTTTAAATCAGGTTCTCAAACTCGCCTCTTTAGCCCACAAGGCCGGAATGGATGGAGTAGTCTGTTCTCCCCAGGAGATCGAAATAATAAAGAGAGAGTTCGGCAGTAATCTTTTGGTTGTTACTCCGGGAATACGTCCTTCATGGGCAGCTGCCCATGATCAAAAAAGAATCATGACACCGTTGCTCGCCTTTCAAAAGGGAGCTGATTATATAGTCATAGGAAGACCAATAATAAGCGCACCTTCTCCTGGCCTGGCTTTCAATAAAATCGAAGAAGAATTATAGGCTGGTCAGTATAATCCTCCAACAGCACCCACTGCAAAAATAGCACCCAGAATAACCGAAATCAGAAAGTACAATACGAAAGCAACTACCAAGCTTACAACAAAATAACCGACCACTTTTTCCTTAGGTGTATCCATAAGAGATGCATCAAAGCCAAGATAAAGAATATAGAACCCGTACAACGCACCTAAAATTGCTAAGACACCTAGAAAAGGAATGATATAAAATATGCCAGCCACCCACGCTGCTGTCATACTGAATACCGCAATCTTCATAGCATTATTCTGGTTCTGTTTAGATGAGAATGTCGGGGCTAATGCGTTAATGATTATACCCAAAACATAAACAGTTACCAGAGAGAATATGTAAAATAGAACAGCCTGGAGTAAAGCCGAACCTATCGGGCGTCTATACCAGCCAAAGGAAAGAACGCTTCGACCAATAAGCCCGTTTCCAATAAACTGTGCAATAGCCGGAATGGCAGCCACAATCATTGCATAAGAAGTAAAAAGGCTTTGAACCGGAAGATCTTCTCCCTTAATCTTTTCCCATTCATCTTTGGGCTTTAATAATATTCCTTGAATCCGAGGTATTAAATCCATCCACATCCTCCTTCTATCGAAAGTTTTAAAAACTATATAACTTTTATTTATCTGTGTCAAACAAAGGGTCAACAGGGATGTCGGAAATTTTTATGAATGATTCAGGATAACGTGGGTTATTCACGAGCCAAGCTTGCTGCAGATGCAATGCACAGCGCATGAAGTTGTGGTCCTTCACCACGAATGGGCTGTAACGCAGCAGATACGGTAAGATCGACTCGCCCAAAGGGTAAAGAATGCTGATAATAGATTTAGATTATATTATGGTGATAGTATAGAACAAAGTCCTTCTGAGATTTCTATAGAGAGTGGTTATAGCTAGTTTTAATTGTTATAATCTATCAGCAATTTTTATGAATAATCCAGGCCAGCTTATTTGGGCTTGGAGGCGCGGGTCGGATTCGAACCGACGAATCGAGGTTTTGCAGACCTCTCCCTTAGCCACTTGGGTACCGCGCCGTTCTTCCCGCTGGAATAAATCTTGAGCGGACAATGGTATATCAACCCACAACTTTCTTGCTTGGCAAACAGCCAAACATACTCCTTAACTCCTCTCTAACCACCTAAAACTAAAAAAGCTTCGACATCTGCCTCAGCATCATTAGTGGCTCGTTTGTCACTGTTTTGCCATTGTACAGAATAATCATATTTCTGTCCAGTTAAACTAATAATTGAAGCCTTCTTCAAATCAGCCTGGAAAGGTACTTTTTCAGCTAAGCTGTCTTATTCAATTTTCGGTATACTATAGATTTAGGGCCTTTGGCTTCCCCTCACCTCATCTCATGGATCTTTGACTTCCGGATTCCTGGCTTCCATGTGAATTTATATCCCTTCTTTCATCTGCTCCCAGTTTTTAATCTTGTACCTCTTGACTATTACCACACCTTCTTCGTCTGTGCTAATATTATATAGAGAACCCTTCTGTATTATTAATTTAGTATGTTTTGGTATTAAAGGGAGTACCAGCTTATAGAGATAAAGGCCTTCTTTGCTAAAAAGGTCAAATTCCTCCTCTTCGCTTTTTTCTAAAACTGACTTTACTTTAAGGACATAAATTCTCTGTCTGTCATCGACAATTATGTCCTTATAGAACGGCCTGCTTTTTGGAAAATTACACGCTTCTTCCAGAACTCTCTTCGGCCATTTCCTCCCCAGATCAGACATATTTTCAATGAGTCTATTTATAATAGATTCCTTTTCCTTTTGGCTGATAGAAATCAGAGGCTCTTCCTTCTGAATACTCATCAAAATATCTCCACTGGAATTCACTACATCTATTTTGTAATCAGGAGAAAACCCATAACAAAATCTTGTATTATCAATATAAGAAAAACAAAGACTCGGAGTATAATCATGAAAGACTGAAAAAGTAGAAATTCCTCCTCCTGAGCTCTTTCGGACAGCAGGTTTAATGTCTGAATATTCAGCTATATTCTTTACTATCTTCCCGTCTTCTTCTACTTTTCCAATGGCTCTCTTTCTTTCGCCCTTATTACTGAAGTGAATTTGAGCAATAATATTACTGTCGATGTCAACACAAAAATCCGTGACAAAGCTCTGAAGATTGATATTCTTCAGAAACTTCCCCTCTGGACTGAACTTAACAATTTTTCTACGATCCAATACGTGAATATTACCTTCAAAATCAAGAAAAAGATTCGAAGGACTTTCAAATTCACCTGGTCCCTGTCCTTTTCTTCCTATAGTTTGAAGGTAATTGCCATCTGAATCAAATTTCTGAATTCTATGATTGCCACCGTCAGAAACACAAATATTCCCTTCCTTATCCACAGCTATATTTGAAGCTCTATAAAATAAAAAATTCTCATTCTCCTTACTGCCAATACTTAAATCTTCTTCTAATTCGAACTTAATCTCACCATACAAGGCCTCTTTCGGATTCTTTACTACTGTAACCCCATTTACTTCCTCAATTGTCCCCTGCCATTCAGTCTTTTGTTGGGAGCATGAAATGGAGAGAATAAGTATTGATAAGATAGTGAGAAAGATAAAAAATGTTTTTGCCTTCATATGTCTCTCCTTTCCCTCTACCTGAATCTAATTTTAGTTCAAAACCCTAATACCCAACTGTCAAATTATCCATTTTTGTTTTCCAGAAACTTCACGTAAAATTAGAATACTTCGGGTTTAATATATCTTTCCCTGTGTTTCAGAATTTGCTTAATCCTGCCTAACTGTGAATAAATATGCTTAAAAGGAAGCCTGGAGCGGACGATGGGATTTGAACCCACGACCTTCTGCTTGGCAAGCAGACGTTCTACCACTGAACTACGCCCGCTCTTAACTACTATCTACAAATCAATACTATTGGATTAAGCTACCAAAAACAAAAATTTCTGTCAATAGCACTTAAAAAAGGTAAAAATTGCCGATAATAGATTTACATAATTAATGATTTACCGGGTATTCAGGATATGTTAAGGAAAATGAGCTATTTTGTTCTTGCCATTACTTCATCGCCAATTCTTACAGCATCTTTACAAGTGAGAACCTTTATTGTCGAAGTCTTTTTCTGGACATCAATAACGATCAGACTGCCAAAAATTTGGAGCGGAGCGCCTTTTTGAATCTCCCTATAAAGTACCAACTGCTCTCCCAGATGAATATCATCTTCCTCTCCAATATCAATTATAGCCCAATGATTACTTGCTATCTGGGCAAAATCCATCTGCAAGTAGATTACCTGCCCTTTTAGTCCTTCGCCTTTATGAGCAGGAATATCATAACCTAAATCTTTCCCTATGAAACCTTCTTTTTCTTCAAAGGGAACTAAGTAATTTCCTTTCATAACACCACCACAAGATTTTTCGATCATAGCAGATGCCCGTTCTTCTTCCAGGTCAATTACACGGGCTCTACCCCTTTTTATGGCAAGATGTCCATAACTTTTCACATTAGGCCCTACTTCAAATATTAAAAAAAGCTGCCCAGGCTCAAGTCCGTCTTGTCTTCCCTTATTGATATAAATAATATCTCCATCACTCAGCAGATCTTTTTCATACTCCATCTCCGAGCCAATGATCTTCAAATCCGGATATTCCTTATCCAACACAAAAATAGAACAATATAAGTCAGATTCAGAAATAAGAGGATAGAGATCCTCGTTGATCATCGCTTCTTCTGTTTTATATTCCTGGTCCTGTGAATTCTGAGAAAAAGCCGGCTGTACCACACCATTCCAAAGAGAAAAAACTAATATTGTAACTAAACAAAAAATAATCCTTTTGCTTAAATGAAGAGTAAGTTTACTCATTTTAGCACCTCTTGCCTGAATTTAATCTTTTTTCATTATATTTAGTCGAATTTAGTCTGTCAATAAGTAAAACACTCTATAACAAAAAGTGTTGTTAAAGTTAAAACGGGATCAGCCAATTAGAACAGGCTGAAACATTGGACAACAGAAGCCTATTCTTATAAAATAAATTTTTATGATAAAAAAATGACAGAACAAAAAATAAAAGTCGTTCTGCTCTTCGGGGGACGCTCTCTTGAACATGAGGTTTCGCTCACATCTGCAACTTCAATCTACAAAAATCTCGATAAAGGGAAATTCGCTGTTAGCTCGATTTACATCAATAAGGAAGGAAAATGGAGGGCTGTCGAATCTCCCCTCCTTTCTTCTTCTGAGCTGAAACATGGCAAGTTTTTCTCTTTTCTCCCCTGGGGAAAAAGCTCTCTAACCCAAACTATAGATGGTGATATATACTTTCCCGTTCTTCACGGCCCTTACGGTGAAGATGGAACAATCCAGGGTCTTTTCGAACTGGCAGATGTAGCCTATGTCGGCGCCACAGTCACGGCTTCTGCAATCGCGATGGACAAAGCAGTCACAAAGACAATCTTAAAAGCAAAAAAAATACCTGTAGTCAAGTATATGATTGTTTTCGAACAGGACTGGCGAAGAAAGCAAAAATTTGTTTTCAACAAAATCAGAAAAGAGCTTCCTCTCCCTTTTTTTGTAAAGCCGGCCAATTTGGGTTCAAGTATAGGGATTACAAAAGTTAAAGATTATAGTAAGATTGAATCCGCACTGGAAACAGCATTCCGACATGACAAAAAAATATTAATTGAAGAAGGAATTGCAGGGCGAGATCTAGAATGCAGCGTATTAGGAAACGACAATCCTAAAGCATCTCTTCCCGGCGAAATAATTCCGTATAGAGAATTTTATGATTACAGAGACAAATATGTCGAAGGAAAAACAAGGTTCGCCATCCCAGCTACCCTCCCATCTTGCATTACTGAAGAAATACAAAAAATCTCCATCCAGGCATATAAGATCATCGGCTGTTCCGGAATGGCCAGAGTAGATTTCTTCTATCAAGAAAAAACAAAAGATCTTTTCCTTAACGAGATCAATACAATTCCCGGCTTTACAAAAATCAGCATGTATCCAAAATTATGGGAAGTAAGCGGGATTCCTTTTCCCAAGCTTCTTGAAAAATTGATCGAATTGGGGTTGGAGAGGCATAATAAAAAAAAGAAAAACATAACCGAGTTTATCAAATGAGAATCCTAGGGATTGACTTCGGAGACAAGAATATAGGCCTGGCTGTGACTGACAAGCTATCTATCACAGCGCAGGGACTGGGTCAATACAAGGTAAAAAATCCAGATGAGGACAAAAAATATTTTAAAAATCTTGCTGCACAATACGAAATAGGCAAAATCGTGATAGGCTTCCCTCTTAAAATGGACGGAACTCAGGGATCCAGGGTCCAAAAGACAAAAAAATTTGCCCGGTGGCTGGAAAAAGCTCTGAATCTTCCTATTGTTTTCTGGGACGAGCGGCTTACAACAAAACAGACTCTAAAAATTCTCAATGAGCAAAAATTCAAACAAAAAAAGAAAAAACAAATCAAAGATCAAATCTCCGCTGTCATTATTCTTTCAAGCTACCTTGAAGCCAGAAGGACAAATTCTTATGATATATAAAATCATTAGAAAGGTTCTTTTAATATCAGTAATCTTTATTCTTTTCTTCTCGTCCTGGTTTTACTTTGAGGTAAATTCCCCTCCAAAAGATGCTGCAAAAAAAATATTTTTTTATGTCGAAAAAGGAAAAAACGCAAGAAGCATTGCCCATAACCTCAGGGAAGAAAGAATCATCAAAAAAGAGTGGCCGTTTCTCCTTGCATATGAGCTCTTTTTCCACAATACAAGTTTAAAGGCTGGAGAATATTCCTTTAGTCTTCCGGTTTCTGTAAAAGATGTCCTGCACACTCTTACAGACGGAAAGATGGCACTTCACTCCTTCACAGTTCCTGAAGGGTTGACGAGAAAGGAAATAGCAGATCTTCTTGAATCACTTTTTCTCTTTAATGCCGAAGATTTCCTCAAAAGATCTACTTCTACAGAATCAATATTTTCCTTTGATAGAAAAGCACAGAACCTAGAAGGATATCTTTATCCCGAAACTTATTATTTTCCCAGAAATATCACAGCAAAAGAAACCGTTTCCGCCTTGACCGAACAATTCAAGAGGGTATTCTCCGAAGAATGGAAGGTAAGAGCCAGTGAAATTGGAATGACAGTACGGGAAATAGTGATTCTAGCCTCGCTAATAGAAAAAGAGACCTCTCTACAAGAGGAAAAAAGCTCAATCTCGGCTGTTTTCCATAACCGTCTAAAAATTGGCATGAAACTTGACTGTGACCCCACTATCATCTATGTGCTCAAACAGGAAAATAAGTTTAAAGGGAGACTTCGAAAAAAAGACCTTAAGCTTGACAATCCTTATAACACATACCTTTTTTCAGGGCTCCCTCCAAGCCCTATCGCTAATCCCGGAAAGGATTCACTCCGTGCCGCTCTTTATCCTGATGATAATAACTACCTTTATTTTGTCTCGAAAAACGACGGCAGCCATTATTTCAGCAGTTCATTCAAAGAACACCAAAGAGCAGTCAATAAATTTCATAGGAAATAAATCCGTACGGACAGAAATTTATTTGTAGAAAAAATAGTCCAGTTCTGTTATATTACTTTTTTATTTTCTGTAAAATCTCTTTACTCCTTTAGTGAGAAAGAACATATATTTTAAGATAGCAGCTTATTTGGCATGTTATTCGCATTATATTAATTTGAGGAGGAAACATGAAAATCAAAACTCTCATAAGCACAGTTCTTATTTTTGGCTTTACACTGAGTCTTGCCTCGCTATCTGGTTTAGCAGCTCAGAAAAAGAACGCGGCCCAAAGAATCTTTATTCCTGATAAAGTCAAAGCTGTTTTCCAGGAAGGAATGCAAACTCGTGAGGCACGGCTGGATATTCCTTTTGCAATCACCAAACACCTTTACCTCCCAGCCAGAGAAAATGTTCACAGCATATTCTTTTTTAAGATAAAAAATGCTGATCTTGGCTTTTCCTCTGCCGCTGCGGCTGTAGAACCCAAAGACAAAAAAGAGAAAGAAGAAAAAATATTCGAGTCTTCTACCGAATTAACCCCGCCCAAACTTCAAACTAAAAATCATGTTTTTCTTCAGTTTAAGCAGCTAGACGGGGATTTTACTAAGGAAATCTATATGCCATTTGGGCTTGAAGTAGATAGTAATTCCTATGAACCCGAAAAAGAAGAAATTTACTCAACCGGCTATCCTCTCCCTCCTGGAAATTATCTCCTTTCCATGGCTATAGCTTCCCAAAATTTGGAAAAGATCGGAACACAATACTTTGAACTTACTCTTCCCAGCACTGCTTCTTTCACAGAAGAACTCGAAACCACTCCTATCTTTTTTAACAAGAAGATAAACCAGATGTCCGCACCCGAGTCAACGACAAATATTCATAAAGGATTCTTTACATATTCTATTCTTCAAATCGAACCCAACCTTGATCGTGTCTTTTCCAAAGGAGACAACCTTGATATTTTCTTCTTTATTTACGGAACTCAGCCTAATCCCGATGACCCTCAAAAAGTAAGTATCGAAATCACTTACTCTGTTTTAAAAGGGGAAGAAGCAGTCATCCGCTATGCACCCCAAAAATACGATGCACTCCTGGTTAGTCAACCCCTCCCGTTAAAAAGAACAGTAATTATAAAAACCACAAAAGAAGGAAAAACAGAAGAAAGAAAAGAAACAAAGGACTTAGAGCCGGGTACTTACATCCTTAACATTGATATTAAAGACACTATTTCTGGAAAAACTCTAAAGAAGACTGTGGATTTCGAATGTAAATAGTATCTCTAATTCGCGAAATATCCAGCGCGGTGCGAAACTGAGAACTTTTTATTTTTAACTCTAACCTTAATCTTTTTAAATTTTCCGTCTTTTCTGTAATTTTTTGGCATGTAATACAGAAGATAGTATTGTTCGGAAGCTTCAATGGCTCTTTTAAATGCAAATGCAGGATTTGCAGTACTTTCTGTCAGTCCCCCTGTCGCCTGAGCCATTTCTTTGAAGGCCAGAAAAATATCTTCAGATCTTTCCTGCATCTCTAATCCTGGTTTTAGGTCTGCCGGTTTCTTAATATATAAAAAATGTATAGAAAGAGAAGAATCAGCAAAGGCCTGATTCAGCTTTTCCACATCAATCACAATGTCTCTTTTATAGGATTGAAAAAGGTCAGACATAGTAAAAAGCAATGCAGGTTTGTCCTGGTATCCACTTATAAATTTACTTAATGTATTCGGGCGAATTTGGGGAAGAAATTCTCTTTGATAGAATAAGAATATCTGTTTCTGCCCTTCTTTATTTTTCAGAAATTTTGCGAAGTCTAAAAGTTTCTCCTGGTTTATATCTCTTATATTTTCCAGTTTGCTCATTACACTTGAATACATTGCAACTGCTTCCTCAATTGAACTTGCAGCGAATGCACTCGAAGTTGCTTCTTCAATTTGCCGTGAGGTATCCTCTTCCCCACCCACTTTTGTTTCTATAAGCCTCACTATTTCTTGCAGGTCTTTAAGTGCTGCTCTGTATTCCGAATTTCCTATTGTAATATCTCTTCTAATAATGCCTTTCAACTGGTTTGCAATATTTTTTTCTGATCGCATTTCAACAGCTTCGCTTTTCAAATTATAGGCTTTCAACGGAGTTATAAAGACAAGGCTGTCTCCAGGAAAAAACACATTCTTGAAAAAATAATCTATGGCTTCTCCAAGTTTCGGCATGTATTCTGACATTTCAAACCAAAGATAAAAGCTTCTTGAAGTTTTAGGAGCAAACCTTTTTCTTTCCTCCTTTCTTTCTACGCTCTTTTTCTTGACTAGATAGACAGCCGCTATATCCTGGAGCTTGCTATCCTCATATAATTCAAAATCATCTATTGTTAAATTGTCAACAAAAGTATTCCCGTCAAAAATCCTAACAGGAACCTCAACATTAAGTACCAAGCTCTCTTCCTGTACTTGATAAAAAGAAAAAACCGAACATAACACTGCAATTAATATTACTACCCCAAAGATTTCCTTCTTCACTTCAGCCTTTCCTGATCCTTAATCAACCTGAACTATTCATAAAAAATTTCGATACTTAAGATAACAATATTAATATCAAGATGTTAACTTTACTTTTCAGGAAGGTCATGATGACACTTTCATTCGGGAAGCCACTTCTATTTATAATCGACATTTTTTACCTTCCCGGCGAGCCGATCTTACTGCATCTGCTTCGTTACAGCCCATTCGTGGTGAAGGACCACAACTTCATGCGCTGTGCCTCGCATCTGCAGCAAGCTTGGCTCGTGAATAATCCAGGTCACTAATTTTATGATAGCTAAAAGTCTCATTATTTGTCAACGGCAACGAGATCAAACAGATAATGATTTTCCTTGAAATGCAACCGTATATTCCTTAAACTTAAATCTATTTATTATGAGATATATTGCTGATCTTCATATCCATTCCAAGTTTTCGCGGGCAACTTCCCGCGATATGACTCTCGATACCCTGGCTTACTGGGCAAAAATAAAAGGGATATCACTCCTCGCCACAGGCGATTTCACGCATCCTGAATGGCTTTTCCTAGCTAAAGAAAAACTAGAGCCGAAAGGAAATGGCTTATTCCAGTTGAAAAATATCATTCCTCAAGAAAATGAATACATGAATACTTTCAACGTTTCTTGCAAAGACATCTCATTTATTCTCTCTTCAGAAATAAGTTTTATCTACTCAAAAAATGGTAAAGTCCGGAAAATACATCTTCTCACATTTGCACCTGATTTTGAGTCTGTAGAAAAAATCAACAGTAAACTCTCCGGGATAGGTAATCTTCGTTCGGATGGCCGCCCCATTCTGGGCATGGATGCAAAAGAATTCGTTAAAATGGTAGCCAATGACTGTACAGGTTGTAAAGTTATTCCTGCCCATATCTGGACCCCCTGGTTTTCGCTCTTCGGTGCGAACTCGGGCTTTGACACTATCGAGGAATGTTTCGAAGAAATGACGCCTTTTATCTTTGCACTGGAAACAGGCCTTTCCTCAGATCCACCCATGAACTGGCGTTTATCCAAACTTGACAAATATACCCTTGTTTCAAATTCAGATGCGCATTCACCATCAAAGATCGGGAGAGAAGCCAATGTTTTCAATACAGATTTAAGCTATAAAGGATTATTCGAAGCCATAAAAAGCAAGGACCCCGACAGATTTCTCCATACTGTAGAGTTTTTCCCCCAAGAAGGTAAATACCACTACGACGGCCACCGGAAATGTGATGTTCTTTTCTCTCCTCAGGAAACAATCCAGAACAAATATATCTGTCCAAAATGTGGAAGACGAGTCACAATAGGTGTAATGCATAGAATCGAGGAACTTGCTGACAGGGAACCCGGCAGCTTATCACCTTTAAGACTTCCCTACAAAAACCTGATCCCTTTAAATGAAGTCATCGCCCAGGCCCTCAAAAAAACAGCTCAGTGCAAGAGTGTCTGGGAAACTTATTTTCGCTTTATTCACGAATTTGGCAGTGAATTTCATATACTAACAGAAGTTCCCGTCTCCGATTTAAACCGAGTCTACCCGGAGAGGGTAAGTCTTGGTATTGAGAGAATGCGAAAAGACCAGGTAAATATTCTCCCCGGTTATGATGGCTCATATGGGAAAATAAGCCTCTTCAACGATGAAAGCTCTGAAGAAGAAGCACAAAACCAGCTCAAGCTTTTCTAATCATTCTTAAAGAAAAATGCTGAAAATGAAACTTAATTTCAAAGACAACGAATTCAATGAGTATATTCGCCTGACGCTTCTTGCCGTTCTTGTCGGCTTTGTGGCAGGTCTTGCATCTATTGTTTTTAAAATCATGATCCATTTCTTCCAGAGCCAATTCTGGAAAGGCACAAGTATCATTTCAACAGTTTCGTCCCAGCCCTGGTATATAACAGTCATTATTCCAGCACTCGGGGCCGTGATTATCAGTCCTTTTATCTACTATGGAGCAAGAGAAGCAAAAGGCCATGGTGTGCCTGAAATCATGGAAGCACTTGTCTTCCGCGGAGGACGTATACACACAAAAGTTGCAGCCGTGAAGGCCTTGGCATCTTCTATCTGCATCGCCTCAGGAGGGTCTGTCGGACGCGAAGGCCCGATAGTACAAATTAGCTCTACTATTGCATCCTCTCTTGGCCGATTATTCCATACTAATGAAAGGGGATTGCGCACTCTTGTCGCTGCAGGAGCAGGTGCGGGAATAGGAGCGACTTTTAATGCTCCGATCGCCGGTTCCCTCTTTGCCGTAGAAATTCTGCTTGGAGAATTCGGGATATTTTCCTTCAGCCCAGTTATCATCGCCTCAGTCATTGCAACTTTTACTTCCCGCTCTATCACAGGAGATTTTTCAGCATTCGACGTCCCCGCTTACACACTCAGCAGTATATATGAAATCGGACCTTACATACTGCTGGGAATAATGAGTGGATTAATCGCCATTATTTTTATTAAAAGCATCTATTTTTTTGAGGACAAATTTGACAGTCTGCGAATTCATCCTCTTGTAAAACCGGTTATGGGCGGCCTCATGGTTGGGTTGCTTGGGTTAGGACTTCCCCAGATACTCGGCCTGGGCTATGATTCAATCGATATTTGCCTCAAAACCCAGACTGGTATTTTGCTTGCCCTGCTTCTTGTGTTCGCAAAGATTATAAGTACTTCTTTAACATTGGGATCCGGAGGGTCCGGCGGGATATTCGCACCTTCTCTATTTATCGGTGCCATGAGCGGGAACTTCGTCGGATCTATTTTTCATTCTGTATTTCCAAATTCTATTTCCTCCCCAGGGGGTTTTTCTCTTGTTGGAATGGGAGCCGTGGCTGCTGCTGCAACTCATGCTCCCATCACTGCAATTATTATTATCTTTGAACTTACAAATGACTATAAAATCATACTGCCGCTCATGCTTTCCTGTATCATCTCCTCTTTCATGGCAGCAGGTCTCCAGAAAGAATCTATATACACAATGAAACTAAAACGGAGAGGGATACTTTTCAAAGAAGGAAGAGAGATGAATATTCTTAGGGCACTTTCTGTAAAGGATTTTATAAGTCAAGATTATCAAGTTTTTCTCAATGCAGAGCATGTAGGGAATATTATCAACCTCGCCATCGGAGGCAAACATCACTCTTTCCAGATAGTCGATCCTGAAAATAACTACGTTGGCTGTTTTCCCCTCAATCAACTGAAGAAACTCATGCTCGAAAAGGACCTTCTCGCATCCTTTGTTATTGCCCAGGACCTGGCTGTCCAGGCTATCAATCTTGACTATAAAGACAATCTTGAGCAAGCCATGAAAATCTTTGGCCACGAAGATGTGGCTGAAATTGCTATTTTGAAAGATAAGAAATTAATAGGAGTTGTAAAAAGAAAAGATGTTATAGAAGCCTATAACCATGAGATTCTAAAAAGAGAAGCTGCAGAAGGGTTGGTGCAGAAGCTGAAATTTACCCAATCAACCAAATCCTTTGATATAACTGCTGGATATAAAATAATGGAAATCGATGCCCCTTCTACTTTCTGTGGTAAAAGCCTGAAAGAGCTTAATCTTAAGGCTCTTTACCGCATCGACATTCTCTTTATAAAAAGAAAGTACCCTCCCCAAAGTATTCCCATTCCTTCTGCCAATGAAATCATTAAGGAAGGCGATCGCCTTATAGTAGCAGGCCTTTCAGATAATCTCACAAAGATTATCCAGAAAGGTTTATAATAACTAGCATGAATCATAGAGCCGCTGTACAGAGGTTTTCTTGACAATACATACATCCGAATATATATTTAGTTTTTGAGGCGGAGGAAATAATGGAAATTGAAATGAAAATAAAAGGCCTCATACTTGACCCTATATCCAAGATGCCCATAGTAGTTCTTGAAGACCTCAATAGCGAACGAATCCTTCCGATATGGATTGGAGTTTTCGAAGCAAACGCAATTTCTCTCAAAGTAGAAAATATTGCGACACCCCGCCCAATGACACACGACCTTTTAAAAAATATTCTAAGTAAATTCAACATTCCCATTGAAAAAATCGTTGTCAACGACGTCAGAGACAACACTTTCTATGCTGTAATTTACTGTCGCTATAAGGGTCAAATCATCGGAATCGACTCTCGCCCTTCAGATGCAATTGCTCTTGCCCTCCGTACGAATACTCATATATTCGTAACAGAAGAAGTTGTCTCAAAAGCCAACAGCCTGAATTTTAATGATAATCTTGAAGATTCAGATAAGCTCAAGAACTGGCTTGATAATTTAGGGCCAGAAGATTTCGGAAAATATAAGATGTGACTCTGTCTTATGTTCTCAACGTAAGAATCAAATAAAGTCCTGCAAGTCCAAATATGAGATTCGGCCCCCAGGCAGCTAGAAAGGCATTCAAATAACTGACATAACCTAGGCTTTTGAAAATTCCTATGCTTCCCCAATAAACAATAGCAATGACTATACTCAGACCTATGCCAAAGAGAGTTCCCCTCTTCCCCATAGAAAAAGCAAACGGGATTCCAATGATAGTCATTATTAAGCCGGCAAATGGAAAAGATATTTTATAATTCAAATCTACCTTAAACCTCACAGTTTCAAAGTCTTTTTCCTCAATTTCATCAATATAGCGTTTAAGCTCTCCATAGTTCATCTGGTCAGGCTCTCTCCATTCCTTCAAGAAATAGCTTCTGTCCTCAACATGTGTAATCTGCATTTCCTTCTTTTTTTCATATCTTATGGGTCTATCAGCCTTAAACCCTCTATACCAACATTTAGACAACGATAGTTTTCCCCCTTCCAGATATGCCCTTTCAGAGAAAAATCTACTCTTCATGGACCATGAGGAAGCATCAATATCATATATTGTTAGCTGACTAAAACTAGACACAATGGGGTCAAAATATAAATAGTGATAAATTCGATTGTTTTCCTTGTTCATGACCCACCGTCGGTTAATGTAGTTGTAACTTCGAGGTGGTCTATCATTTATTTTATTTAATATTTCCTCTGCTTTTTTATTGGAATAAGGAAGAAGATTCTCCTGCATATAGAAAGATAAGAAGCTAACCAACCCAGCTAAAAAGAGAACAGGTAGAACCATACGATAAAGGCTGATGCCACAGGCCTTCATAGCGGTTGCTTCATTACATTTGGTTAAAATGCCAAGGCATAAAAGTGTTGAAGCCAGGGCAGCAACAGGAAGTGTATAATGGACAAACTCTGGAGTCTTAAACCAAATAAACTTAAATAAGAGAGCTATAGCCTTATTATGTTCGTAAATACTATCGATCCGCTCAAAAAAAGTGACTACAAAAAAAATAACCAGAATGCTTATAAAAATAAGTGAAAAAATGACTGCATATCTTCTGATAATATAGCGGTCCAAAATATTTGGAAAGCGAAGTGAAAAGCGCCTTCGTTTCCGCTGGAATTGTGTTTTTCTTACTTCGGGAATAGCCTTTCTTTTTCTCTTAAAAAACCTCGAATAAAATGAAAACAATGATGATTCTTTTATTGATTTAATAAAAAAATACAAACCACTTAAACTCAGTAAAATATTAGGACCCCACATTCCGAGCAAAGGAGAAATCCTGCCGTCCATAGCCAGTTGTTCTCCTGCCGTGATTAGAATGTAATAAATTATTATAATTACTATACTGATAGTGAATCCGCTGGTTCTTCCCCCCTTTTTTGTGGAAGCTCCTAAGGAAAGTCCTAAAAAAGCAAAAATTAAACATGCAAAAGGGAGGGCAATCTTTTTATGTATCTCAACCCAGTGTGAAATATATTCCCTTTGTTTCTGTAAAAATTCAATTGAAGTTTTCCCGGATTCAGGAATTTTTTCTAATTCTTTTTTAATTATCTTAACATCTCTGTTCAGTTCTCCAATATCCTTTTCCCTTACCCGCTTCCTAGCAGAAATCGAGGAGAAAAAATCTTCCAGAGGTACCTCTTCTTCCAAGCGCTTAAAGGAAGTCACCCTGTACCTCTCCGGGTCAGATAAGGGATAAGAATGAATAACACCATCAAACAGTTCTAATGCAGCCCTCTTTTCAGCTGCGTAGAAATTCAGCCTCCCTCTTTTTGCAAAAATAGTCCTGGGTTCTTCAGGAGTGTCGGAAAAATATACAAAAATGTTTTTCCAGCTTTCATCATGCATAATATCCTGTATAAAAATAACAGTATTGGGGATAGACTCATTAAATTCCCTGGCCCTGATTTTAAAATTGGCCTTTGCCACTACAGAATTTGAAAAAGTCTTTATCCATTGGAAGTTTGCACGTGGTGCAAGATACAATGTTAAAAAAGAAGTTAACATCAATCCCACTAAAGAAAAAACAAGAATTGGCCTGAGAAACCTGCTTGAGCTGACTCCTAAAGTTTTGAATGCTGTAACTTCTGCATCTGAAGACATGCGACTCAGTCCGGCCAGTATTCCCATAAGCACCGACATAGGTATAGTAAATGCAAACACAGAAGGAATAAGATAAAGCAACAATGAAAGGACAACTTTTAAAGAAACACCCTTTGTAATAAAGACTTCAGAAAAGAGAAGAATTTGATTCATCAAAAGGACAAATGTGTAGACCAATAAACCTACGAAAAATGGAGGAATAATTTCTTTAATTATGTACCGGTCAAATAATCTAAACACTCTGTAATATATACCACAGAAAGACGCCAAAAAAAAGGCTCCGGAATAAACCCGGAGCCTTTAACACTAGAAACTATACGATTTAGTACATACCTTCACCAGAAGACATTGGCATCTTCATCCCCTTGTCTTCCTCAGGAATATCAGAAACTAATCCTTCAGTAGTTAACATTAAGCCTCCAATACTTGCAGCATTCTGCAGGGCAGTACGAACAACCTTTGTAGGATCCAGCACTCCGCTCGCAATCAAATCCTCCATTTTTTCTGTAAGAGCATTGAATCCCATGTCCTTTTCCATTTCTTTGACTTTCTCAACAATGATAGATCCTTCACAGCCTGCATTATTTGCAATCTGACGGAGGGGTTCTTCTATAGCTCTTTTTACGATGTTTATACCGAGCTGAATATCATTATCAAACTTCAAAGAGTCAAGAACTTTTCTGGCTCTCAAAAGGGCAACTCCACCTCCTACTACAATTCCTTCTTCCACAGCAGCTTTGGTGGCATGCATGGCATCTTCTACCCTGGCTTTTTTCTCTTTTAACTCTGATTCCGTTGCAGCTCCTACTTTAATTAAAGCCACTCCTCCAACCATCTTGGCTAATCTTTCCTGAAGTTTTTCCCTATCATAGTCAGAAGTGGTGTCTTCGATCTGTGTTCTAATCTGCTTGATTCTTGCCTGAACATTCTCCTTTTTTCCATTGCCTTCAACTATTGTAGTATTGTCCTTATCGATAACAACTTTTTTAGCTTCACCCAGCCAATCAATAGAAACATTTTCAAGCTTGACTCCAATGTCCTCGGTAATAACTTTCCCCCCGGTTAGAACAGCAATATCCTCCAGCATGGCTTTCCGTCTGTCTCCAAATCCAGGAGCTTTAACCGCAGCACAAGCAAATGTCCCCTTTAGTTTATTTACGACCAGCGTAGCCAGAGCTTCGCCCTCAACCTCTTCAGCAATCACTAATAACGGCTTCCCCATCTTGGCTACATTCTCAAGTAACGGCAGAAATTCTCTCAAATTGCTGATTTTCTTTTCATGAAGAAGAATCAGCGCATCTCCCAAGACACACTCCATTCTATCAGGGTCAGTTACAAAATAAGGGGAAAGATATCCCCGGTCAAACTGCATCCCCTCAACAATATCCATGGTTGTCTCTAATCCTTTTGCTTCCTCCACTGTGATAACCCCATCTTTACCAACTTTGTCCATTGCCTCAGCAATAATTTGCCCAACAGATTTATCATTATTAGCAGAAATTGCTCCGACCTGGGCAATCATTTCACCAGTAACTTCCCGGCTGCTTTCTTTGAGTTTTTTTACAATCTCCTCTACAGCCTTATCGATTCCCTTTTTTATTAAGTTTGGGTTTGCACCTGCTGTCACATATTTCAATCCTTCTGAATAAATAATCTGCGCCAGTATAGTTGCTGTCGTTGTCCCATCTCCTGCCACATCAGAAGTCTTTGAGGCAACTTCTTTAACAAGCTGTGCACCCATGTTTTCTAAAGGATCTTTGAGTTCTATTTCTTTAGCTACAGTCACACCGTCTTTAGTACTTGTCGGAGCACCAAACTTTTTTTCCAAGATAATATTCTTACCCCTGGGTCCAAGAGTCTCTTTAACAACATTGCTTAATATATTGACACCCTTTAAAAGCGCCTGCCTTGCTTCTTCACCTAATGTTATTTGTTTTGCCATTTTTTTCTCCTTCTTACAAAATTAAGTGATTTTACCTAAGATTTCTTCTTCGCGAACAATGATATATTCCATGTCGTCAATTGTAACTTCTGTCCCGCTGAATTTTCCGATGAGAACCCTGTCACCTTTTTTAACTTCGAGAGGAATTATTTTATCTTTTTCAATTCGCCCCTTTCCAACTTCAATAACCTCTGCTTCCTGGGATTTTTCTTTCGCTGTGTCAGGAATAATTATTCCTCCTTTTTTGACCTCTTTCTCTTCTAACCGTTTCAATAGAACTCGGTCGTATAAAGGGATCACTTTCATTTGAACCTCCTTTATAAAATTATTGATTTAGTAGATTTAAAATGAAAGTTCTAATATAGAGCAAAAAGCTCCAATTGTCAAGAAAAATGTTAAAAAATTAGCACTCTTCCATCTAGACTGCTAATTATATGGGGAGGATTTCCATTTTGTGCGAATAAGATATCCAAGCGGATAAAATTGAAGAGAACAAATGAGGCTAACAATTTGATGTCCGTATTTTGGACTCCAGATTTTATTTTATCTCTAACGCCTTAGTAAGGTTGTGAAGAGTATTTCGGTGAAGACCCAATGCCTTAGCCATTTTTGTCTTGTTCCCTTTGTATTGTTTTGAGGCAGTTTCTATATAGATCTTCTCAAATTCTTTAAGAGTATCTCTTATTGGAAGCTCTTTATCTACCAATTCTTTGATAAGCACTTCCATCTTTTTATGTATAGTAAATCCCTCAAATTCTTTTTTCATGTTTCCCCCCTCTGTTTACTACTTCTCCATAAGCATCGCTGAACTTTTCTTTAAGTTCCTTAGGGATAAGACCTACAGCCAGTCTTGTCATTTTCAGGCAGCATGGGGCAAGCCGTGATTCTTTTAAAGCATTTATATTTACAGGAAATACCAGCATTGCAAAAACCAAAATGCCGCAGATAAGAATGCCTTTGACCAAACCAAAACCTCCCCCTAAAACATGGTTTAAAATTTTCAAGGGACCCTTCATCAATTTCGAAAACAGCCTTGAAATAAGCCATCCAACACATAAAACGATTAAAAATATCGTAAAAAACCCTAGAAATTTAGAGAGTGGCTGACTGGAAATGAAGCGTATATAAATCTCAGAAACATGAGGATAATAGACAAGTGCCAATATCAAGCCTAGGATCACTGATAAAATGCCTACTATCTCTTTTATCAACCCTTTTATAATACCCAAAACAAGCGTAATAACAAGGATTACAAGCAAAATTATATCAAGCCAGTTAAAAATCATTCAAGCCCTCCTTTTTTTCAGCTCTTCTACCATCCAGTAGCCTCCATTCTTAACAGAGCCAAATGGAACATTGGGTTTAATTGTTCCGTGAAAATCAGAACCCGACGTCGGAACAAGGTCAAGTTCACCAGCAAGTATTTTATAATATTCTGTCTGATCAGCATCATGGTAGGATGTATAAATTTCTAGGCCTTCGAGCCCCTTTTCTTTTAATAATACAAGATCCTCTCTACTGGTATGTTGAAAATATGCTCCTGGATGAGCAAGGACAGGAACTCCTCCTGTTTGAGGGGCTATTTTCAGAACGTCCAGCAAAGCAAAATTTCGGCTGGGAACGAAGGCAGGCATTCCCTCCATAAAATAGTCTTTATAGAAAAGATAAGGGGCATAAATTCTGTTTTCTGGATCTAAATATTTTCTGAAACCAGGATCCCCTGCCTTTTCAGCTTTATCCAGAAAAATCTGAGCAATGGTTACTCCCAATGGAGGAAAAGAGCCACACTTATTTACAACTTCACTCCAGCATATATCAAGACCTAATTTTTGGAGTTTCATAACCCTCTTACGAGCCTCTTTTTTCCGCCTTTCTGAAATTTCAGCGACAAGATCAGTCACAACTCTTTTATTCCAATCAATAAAAGGAAGCAATAAATGAAACTCACGGTCATCGAAACAGGTTGTAAGCTCCACATTTGGGATAACTTCAACCCCGAATTTTTTACCGATACGTAAAGCCTTCGGATATGCTGCTACAGTATCATGGTCAGAAATAGATATTGCCCTGAATCCTTTCTCTTTTGCCAGAGAAACAATACGGAAAGGCGAAAAATCTCCATCACTGCTTTTGTTCGAATGGATATGTAAGTCAATCTGATCCAACATGAACTCTCATTCTCTCCTGGTAACACACAAAACCCGATGGATCCCTTGCACAAAATTTATTAAGGGTATATGTTGAATTTCCTTTTAATCACGATCGGCATTTATTACTCTTCTGTCAAGCCGATTAAATCTACCCCGATCTTATCACCTCGTGACCCATTCGCGTTGAAAGACCACAGCCACATGTGGCAATCTCGACTTGCGAATAATCCAGGTTAGATAAAGAATAAAAAAAAATCAGTCAAAAAGCAACTAAAATGATATCCCGATGAAATTAAGCATCCTGCCTTCCAAATTATCATCACGACGGTATGAAAGCAGGTATTTTTCACAATGAGTACAGAGGTCTACAGAAAAAATGTTTTTCTTTTTCAGCCCTAGCTCAATCATCTGGCAGTAATTTGCTTCCTTTAAGTCCATAAGATATTTTCCGTTACCCACAGGGCTATTCAAAAAAACCTTAGTAGGTAGACACTCATTCTCAAATCTTTTGAGGACATCCTCGCCAACCTCATAACATTCTCGCCCAATACAGGGCCCCATAGCTGCAAGAAGGGAGGATGCAGTGCTCCCACAACAGGCTTCCATTTTTTGAATCACCTTCTTTAATATTCTCTTGCACGTACTCTTCCATCCGCAGTGAACCGATGCAATGACTTTATTTAATTCATCCACAATAAAAACAGGAAGGCAATCTGCAGTTTTTATAATGAGAAAAATCCCCGGACATTTTGTCAGCATGGCATCGCCTTCTAACTTTTTGTCGGGGAATTTTTCAATAACTCGAATAGTATCGGAATGAATTTGTATAAGCGATAGAAACTTGAAGTCTCTTAATTCAGTTTTCTCTTTAAAATGCTCTTCCTTTAAATATTTTGTCCCGAATCCGTGAATAATGAAAGGAATTTCTTCAAAACGAGGAACAACTAAAAATTCTTTTTTATGAGTCAAAATCTTCAATTCTTTGGTATTTCGTGAAAAAAGACTAATCCCGGAAGTAATCCATATCGTTTTTGCGTTTCTTTTTAAAAAAATAATCTTTTGTAACCCTGCCAAGCAAACCGGATAAAATAAGCAGGGATACCAGATTGGGAAAAGCCATAAAAGCATTAGCTATATCTCCAGTAAGCCATACTATATTCAGATGGACTCCCTGAAGGACAGACCCCACAAAAAGCAGTACAAGAAAAACGATTCTAAACGAGAAAATGATTTTTACCCCAAAAATATATTCCAAACACTTTTCTCCGTAGTAACACCAGGCGAGAAGCGTTGAATAACCAAAAAGAAGAGAGGATATGGCAATTATATATCCGCCAAATGGAAGGACTGAATTAAAAGCAGCAGCAGTAAGCGCAGTTGACGTAAGGCCGTTGGATACGCCAAAAGCTGCGGTTTGAAGGTAGACTCCGGTAATAACAATACTCAAAGTTGTCAGTGTATTGACGATAATGGTATCGATAAATGTCCCAGTCATTGCAATAAGGCCGTTTCTTGGCGGATCAGAAGATTTTGAGGCGGATTGGGCAATGGCGGCTGAGCCCAACCCGGATTCATTAGATAGAAGCCCCCGTCGCACACCCACTGAAATCGCTTGCTTTATTGATGTACCCACCATTGCTCCACCAACAGCTTTCATCGAAAATGCGGACTTAAATATAACGGCAAAGGCTGCCGGCAAATTTACAATGTTGGCAAGTATGACAATTATTGCTCCTCCGAAATAAAAGAATATCATGATCGGAACAAGGCGCTCGGACACGCCCCCGATCCTCTTGATTCCTCCCATAATGACTGTACCAACAAATGTCATGATAATAAGCCCGGTAAGCCAGAAAGGGATATTAAACTGGACATTAAACGCCAAGGCCATTGAATTGGATTGAGCCATGTTTCCTGTGCCGAAGAGACAGGCAAAGACTCCACAGATAGCAAAAAATATCCCCATGAATTTAGCTATTTTCTCGTTCTTGATTCCGTGCCGGGCATAATACATGGGTCCGCCGGACATTTCTCCTCTTTCGTTCTTTATCCTGAATTTGACCCCTAAGAATCCTTCGGCGTATTTGGTAGCCATACCGAAAAAACCGGCTATCCACATCCAGACTGGAGCCCCAGGGCCTCCAGTCGCGATGGCTGTGGCCACTCCCGCAATATTTCCGTTTCCAACGGTAGCTGCCAAGGCCGTCATCAGGGCAGCATATGGAGAAATGTCTCCTTCCTCTTTCCCTGATTTATCTTTATGCATGGCACCGCGTAAAACCATTTTAAGGGAAAGTATAAGCCGTCTCACCTGTATCAATCTGCAGACGAAGGTGAGTATAATTCCTGTCCCCAGAAGCAGGAAGACCATTACAGGAAACCAGATGGCATCATCTGATTCCTGTAAAAAAACAAGAGTTTTATCCAGAACAGAAAGGGAGATCGGCAAGTCAACATTCAGAATCTCATCTTTTTCCTTGACTTCAATCTCCTTCTCAAACGGAGTCAGACCGTAAAGGTCCAATTTAATGATATACTTACCAGGTTTGATTTCCTTAAAAAAATAACTTCCAACAGAATCAATAGCAGCTTTGGTGTATTTTTCTTCCCCGCGAGTTTTGATCAAAACTGCCCCTTTTGTGAAGGGCTTTTCTTTGGGCAGGGTAAATACTTTTCCTTTGATGTCAGCGGCATTCAAATTTGAAAGAGAGAATAATACAGTCAGTATAAAGAGAACAGCTATTGTTTTTTTCTTCATGTTTTTTTTAATCCTTCGATGTTTTTTAAACAGAGAAAATAAAAGTTATAGTTCACTTCCTGGGTGTGCATATCTTGAATCCTCTAGAAACGAAGTCAAAAAGTTCATATTGTTCCCTATCTATTACCATAAACATACTTCATCGTAAAGCCTTAAATTACCAATAGAAAAAATTGTTGAAAGGCAAACATTCCTGGCATAAGGTATTAGATGAAAAATAAATATAGATCGATGGGTAAGAACCTTAACCACCATAAGATAGAGAGAGATAATTAATAGGAGAAAAATGTGTCAATTACTATTTTGGTTTAGGAATATCTTCAAAATTGAAACAGCGGTAGTGTTCGATTATATCATCAATAATATCATCTTTTTTCAACTTCAAAATATCTAAAGTACTCCTTTTTCCCATAAATTGTTCTTCTTTTTCCTTCATTTGGCTTTTTTTATTTTTCCTTCCTCTTATCCGGAGCTTCAAATTTAGTTTCAGTGAGTCTTTTGGAAGGTGAATAATATATTGGAAACTATCAATTCCCGATTTTGGAAAGTTAATCACGAATGTAATCGATTCTTTTTTTGACCTGCTGTATTTCGACTTCATACCGAATACTCTAAGTTCTTCAGCCAAAGCCTCAAAAGCAGGCTCCACAATAAATTCACAAAATTGATCAAAGTTTTCTTTAGTTTCTTCTTTGCTATTTTCTATAATTCTTAACTCATCGAAAAATTTGGCTAAATTTGCTTTCCAATCTTTTTCCATTTCCTGCCTCTAATTTTCAATTGCTTCATATCTTATCATATTTGTTTCAATGATTCTATTTACTGGAACTTTCAAATTTTTTTGCGATGTTACTATCCTGAATTATTCACGAGCCGACCCAACCTACCCCTCGGTTGCCGCAGATAATTTATCAATAATAAATAACCTAAAGTCCATGACATTCGTATGAGTAGGGCCTGTAATAATCAAACCGCCGACTTTCTTAAAAAAATTGTAAGAATCATTATCCCTTAAATAAGCAACAGGATCCAATGACAAATTCCTTGCTTTTTCCATTGTTAATGGCCCTGCCCAAGCACCTGCAGCATCGGTCGGACCATCTATTCCATCAGTCCCAATGCTTAAAATCAGGAAATTTTCTAATCCTGCTTTTTCTTTGTCAATCTCAATAATAGAAGCCAGAACAAATTCTTGATTTCGGCCTCCCTTGCCTCCCCTTTTTACCGAAACTGTTAGTTCACCTCCAGACAAAAGGCACAATGGGAAAGTAAGAGTTTTTCCTGATCGAAGAATATTCATTAGAAGTGAAATATAATTCCTGGCTACCTCACTCGCTTCTCCATGGTCAGACGAACTCAGGACAAAAGACACAAACCCAAGATTTTCAGCTTCTTTCCTTGCTGCTTTAAGGGCATTGCTGTTATCGCCAATGATAAAATTTTCAATCCGTTTGAAAACAGGATCATCTTTTTTTGGGGTTTCTTCAATCTGCCCCATTATTCCCATTTCAATAACATCCTTTACAGAGGATGGCATAAAATCCCAAATGCCGTGTTTTTTTAAAATATTTAATGCATCTTTGAATGTAGAGGAATCCCAGCATGTAGGCCCTGAGGCAATCGTTTCTAAATCATTATGGATGACATCAGATATAAAAAGGCTGATGACTTCAGCAGGGAAAGCCGCCCTCGCCAGCCAGCCCCCCTTTATCCGGGAAAGATGCTTCCTGACAGTATTGAGCTCTTTAATATCTGCCCCTGCTCTAAGCAACTTGTAAGTAACGAGCTTCTTTTCCTCAAGTGAAATCCCACCTGCTGGAAGAGTGACCTGAGCCGAGCCTCCTCCTGATACAAGAAAAAACAGGAGATCTCTCTCCCCCATTCTTTTAGCTAAACCAAGGATGTTTTGAGCAGCCCTAAAGCTTGCCTCCTCCGGCAGTGGGTGAGAGGCAGGAATACATGTTATGTTTTTCTGCGTTATCCTGTCCTGTGGAGAACAGATGATAATTCCCTCTTTGACCCTGTCACCTAAAATTTCCAGGATGCTTTTTGCCATAAACGGTGCAGCTTTCCCAATAGAAACTAAATAGATGTTATCAAAAGAATCCAAGTCATATTTTTTATCCTGAACAATCAGTTTATTATCATGGATGGATATTGATTTTTTTATTAGGTTTTCAGGCTCTACTTCAGCAATAGCAGCTTTATATATTCTTTCTGCTTTACTTAATATATCCATTTTTGTTGTGTATCAAAAATCCTACTGGCATTCACTATATACTGAAATTTACCAAAACTCAAAAACCATTTTTTACTGTTTCTTCTTTACCTGTATCAACGGTTTATGATAATAATATTGAAAACTAAGAGTATTCTTGTAACACTTAAGGAGCATGAATATGGACAGTCCGGAATTGAACCAACGGGGAAATTGGGGCTCTAAAATTGCTTTTATCTTTGCTGCATCTGGTTCAGCTATTGGCCTTGGAAACCTCTGGCGATTTCCTATGATGGTAGGATTAAAAGGAGGTGCAATATTTGTCCTGACCTACATTCTTTCAGTCATATTCATAGGATTCACAGTAATGCTGGCCGAACTCACTATAGGACGGCATGCCAAAAAAAATCCTGTTGGAGCTTTTAATTTCATTAAGCCAGGAAGCCCATGGAAATTAGTCGGTTATATGGGAGTAATAACCGGTGTTTTTATCCTTTCTTATTACGCTGTGGTCGCCGGGTGGGCAGCAGGATATTTATATAAAACTACTATCGGTACTTTTAGAAGATTAGGCACATTCAGTGGTGACGAAGCATGGCGGGTTTCTGACATCATTTTTAAAAATTTTTCAGCAAATCCTTTAGAAGTTCTTATCTGCCTGTTTATTGTCATCGCATTTACAACATTCATCATTTCCAAAGGGGTTAAAGGCGGAATCGAAAGATGGTCAAAGATTCTTATGCCTGTCCTCTTTTTCCTTATCGTCATCCTCGCAGCTAGAGCATTAACTCTTCCCGGCGCCGAAACAGGTCTATCTTTCTACCTGAAACCTAAGTTCTCAGAATTCAACGCCGATGTCATTTTCTTTGCAGTTGGGCAGGCCTTTTTTTCCCTGAGCCTTGGAATGGGAACCATGATGACATACGGCAGCTATATCCCCAAGAAAGATAACCTTGTTAGCTCTGCAGGATGGGTTTGTTTCTCAGACCTCCTTGTTGCTCTTCTGGCCGGGATCATAATCTTCCCTACCCTGTTTACAACACCGGGAATAAGCCCCGACAAATTTCAAGCCGAAACAGGCCTTATGTTTCAAGTTTTGCCGATTGTCATTTCAAAAATGCCAGGCGGAAACATTTTCGGCATACTCTTCTTCATACTTCTGTTGATAGCTGCCTTAACATCCACAATTTCCCTCCTGGAAGTTCCGACAGCCTATTTGATCGATGAAAGAAACTGGAAAAGAAGAAAAGCTGCTGTTGTGATTGGCCTTAGCTCATTTTTGCTTGCTGTTCCTTCTGCTCTCTCTCATGAAGCTGTCAAAATTTTCACAAAGCTAAAAATCATGGCCAATATGGACCTTATATTTGGAAATATCATGCTGGCCATCGGGGCCCTTTTTATCAGTATATTTCTATCTTATTCCTGGAAAACGAGGAATGCTCTCAAAGAAATCGAATCCGGAAACAAACGCTTTTCGCTTAAACCTTTCTGGCTAATAAATATAAAATTCCTTGCGCCAATAGTCATATTTATTATCCTTATCTTTATTATTATAAAAACAATTACTGGCTAATGAGCCCATTTTGATAATAAAATATACTGCGTAAAATGCCAAAAAGAAAATATGGACTGACCTTCGTTCTTAAATTTGTCTTCAGTTTCAGTGTAATAGCACTCATCCTTATATTCAAGACATCGATTAAAGACATTATTAACACTCTAAAAGAACTCAACCTGTTCCTGCTTGTCCTGTCATTTTCCCTTCATGCTATAGGTCTTTTCATCAGCGCAGTCCGATGGCAAATCCTTATCCATGCACAGGATGACTCTGTTCCTCTAGGTTTTCTGGCAAAATCTTATCTTGTAGGCTCTTTTTTTAATCTTTTTCTTCCAACAAGGATTGGAGGGGATATTGTTCGCATCTGGGATGGATCCCGTTATTCCAAATCTCTTTTAAAATCCTCCGCAACTATTCTTGTGGAACGTTTTTCCGGCATCCTGGTGCTTTTTACTTTTGCTTTTACAGCATCCATTCTCCGTATTGACATGGCAAAGAAAATCCCCGTGATCTGGATTTCCCTTGCCCTGGGATTTCTAGGACTATGCCTTATTGCCGCCTTCTTTACACCCATCGCAGGCCGACTTCTCGGCAAAATCCCCAATAAGGGAACTCTAAAAAAGGTCTTACAGATAATATCTGATTTCCGCCAAACAATTCTTTTTTACAAAAAGAAAAAAATGGCTTTATTTAAAGTCTTAATATGGGCTTTTCTCCTTCAAGTAAATGTTGTCATCCACTATTTTTTAATAGGAAAAGCACTTCATCTTAATATAGACTTGCTCGACTATTTTATATTTATTCCTATTGTCCATTTTATCCTGCTCATCCCCATCACAATCAATGGACTGGGACTTAGAGAAGGCTCTTACATCGAGATTTTCACATTCTACGGGATTCTTCCAGAAGCTGCTTTTTGTTTCTCCATAATTGACCTGGGCTTTATGCTGATTATAGGAATAATAGGTGGGATCATTTACGTCCTTAGAAAATAATGGGATAAATATTATACTTGATTCTTATGCAAAAAGGGCAGTTTTTTAAAACCATGGGTAGATGCTTATTTGCCGCTGTCATTGTTTCAGTCTTTTTGTACAGCACTCCTTTCCAGCAAGACATCTCCGAATATGAAAAACGCCTGACAAAAATCGCCCAAGATATAGAAAATCTAAAGGCAAGGATCAGACAAGAAGAGAAGAAAAAAAATTCCGTCCTTTCCAAATTGGACAGGATAGGATTCGAGAAAAAACTGATAAGAAACGAAATTTCTATGTGCAATCTCCAGATTAAAAGGGCCAACACCGAATTAATATCTATAGGAAAAAGGATTACTCAATCAGAAACAAAACTTGACAGAGAAAAAGAATCGGTTGCAAAGATTCTAGTCACACTTTACAAGTTTGGCAAGCTTAACTATTTCGGATTCATCTTTCAGGCCAAAAATATTGGGTCTCTTCTCTCCGAGAATAAACACCTCACAATTTTAGCTCACTACCAAGAAAGAATTATTTCCTCCTACATAAACACCTTAACCGAATTGGAAACATCCAAAGAAGAATTGGAATCAAAGAAAAAAGAAATCAACCAATCTATCCAAAATACTCAGCAGAAAAGAAAAGAACTCGATGATCAGGAAAAAAACAATAAGACTCTCATAGGAGAAATAAACCAGAACCAAAAAACCTATTTGAAGGCTCTAGAAGAATTGAAAGACAGGACTGAGCAGCTACAGCTTCTTATAAGAAAATTACTTCAAAATCAAATCTCCCTCCCCGTCCATTTTAGCCCGCTCTATGAGAAAAAGGGAAAGCTTTCATGGCCGATCATAGGAAAAACTGTAACGTTATTCGGCCTTAAACGGCATCCCAGATTCAACACAATCACTATGAACAATGGGATAGAAATAAGCCCTCAAAAGAACATAATCGTTAGATCAATCCATCCTGGAACCATTGTTTATGCTGACTATTTCCAGGGTTATGGTAATCTGATTATAATTGACCACGGGATGGCATATTATTCCTTGTACGGTCACTGCTCAGATCTTTTTGTAAAAAAGGGAGACATGGTCGAGGAAAAACAGACTATTGCCATGGTGGGGGACATAAGCTCTCTCAAGGGAATCACGCTTTACTTTGAAATTCGCTTCAAGACAAAACCTCTTAATCCCTTGCAATGGTTGAAAAGAAGATGATAAAATTATTCATCCAAGAAAATGTTCAAAAAACAAACAAAATTCATTCTTTTTTCAATCCTCATTGCAGCATCTCTGTTTTTTCTATTTGAAAAAGAGTTCCTGACAGGCCGATCCTCCAAGTCTTTTCCCCAGAACAAAATCAGAATCCTGGGAAATGTCATTTCCCTAATCAAGGATGATTATGTCGAAAAACCAAATCCAACGAGGACAACAGAGGGGGCTTTTAGGGGATTGGTCAATCACCTCGACGTTCTCTCAAGCTATTTAGGAAAAGAAAGTGTAATAAAATTCAAACAGCAAATGCAAAATCGTCTAAAAGGGACAGGAATTGTTCTTTATAAAAGATACGGGTCATTTCCTGTAGTCCTTGGGATCAAGGAAAATTCTCCAGCAGAAAAAAAAGGGGTTAAAATCGGCGATTCTATCAGTTCCCTGGATGGCAGATCAACCTTAATGATGAGTATGTTTGAAGCAAATCTTTATCTCAAGGAAATAGAGGAACGCCCTGTAAAACTTAGGATCCTGCGGATGGGCAAAAATCAGGAAATCAGTATCGAAAGAACTACTCTCTCTGAAGAACCATTCTCATATTCTCCTGCAAAAGGGACAAGCGGCATTTTAAAATTCCACTATCTTTTCCCTCCCTCTGTTAACAAGATCAAAGAGAAAATTCTTCCTCTATTAAAAAACGCGAAAAAACCACTAGTCTTGGACTTGCGAAACTGTTATGAAGGTGATATTGAGGAAGCACGAAAACTTATCAATCTTTTCCTTAAATCAGATTCAATTGGCTATTTTAAAAAAAGGGGGGAAATCATAGAGACTCTCTCTTGTCCTGACGCCGCCGAATTAGATAAATTACCTCTTGTAATCTGGACAAATCAAGCCACTATAGGGCCAGCCGAAGTAGTTGCAGGCGTTCTCAAAGAATACAGAAATGCCAAAATCATTGGCTTTCAAACTCCCGGCCTCGTGGCAAAACAAAATTTCTTCGCCTTAGAGGATGGAAGCGGACTTCTGCTTACTTCGGCAGTTTTTTATATCAACCCAGAGAAAGAATTATGGCAGAAAGGCATAATGCCGGATATAAAGGTGAAGAGAGAAGATCTGAGCCTTGATTCCTATCTCAAAATAACATGTAATCTTTTTTGATATAATATATGCGAATATTCAAATCGCTCAGAGCAAAAATCTACCATAAATTTCCTCCAGCCTTTACTATTTCTCTATGCTTTCTAGCTCTTTTATCTGCCTTAGGATTAGACTATATCAGCTGGAAAAAAGGAGAAAAATCCTATCTGTTCCCCGCTCTTGCAGCAAAAAAGGAAGTATCCTTTAAAAAAGAGTTACTTAACGAAATTATCCTTCAGAATTTATTATTTCTCGGCATTCCTGAGGATTCAGTTAATCAATTCAGAGACACTAAAGGAATATATCATCTAATGGTTGACATCCCTAGTGAAAAATACGGTCTCTTAGAATCTCTCCTCGAAAATGAATTTAAAAAAACAAAATCTTTAATTGTCAAAAAGGAAGAACAACAAGCTGCGGGAAAATATTACTTTCTGTGGGAAATAGAGGGAAAAGGAAAACAAAGAGTTATAATCCTCTTTTCCTGCAAGAAAGAAAAAGTCAAAATAAAAGAGATCCCTCCTAAGGAAAAGCCTAAAAATAAAGTCGCTCTTATCATTGATGATATGGGATATTCCTTGAAAAGCTTAAACAATATCTGCTCTCTCGATGTGCCTTTAACAATCGCAATCATTCCTTACAGCCCTCTCGGGGAAAAAACAGCCCGTATTGCTCACGAAAAGCAGTTGGAAATCCTTCTTCATCTGCCTCTGGAACCAATCAATAACGGAGAAAAAAATAACAATATTAAAGGACTCATTCACTCAAATATGAGCAAAGACGAAATCATTGACACAGTTGAAAAAGATATTAAACAAATTCCATACATCATCGGGGCAAACAACCATATGGGCTCGAAAATCACAAGCAATGAAAAGCTCATGCGCATAATTCTCGAGTGTTTAAAGGAAAGGAATCTTTTTTTTATCGACAGCAGGACAACAGGAAACTCTGTTGCATTCAAAGTTGCACAAACACTTAATATTCCCTCAGCCTACCGCAATATCTTTCTCGATACAGTAGTTGATGAAGATCACATAAAAGCTCAGTTGATTGAACTTTTCAGTCTTGCAAAAAAGAACGGCAGTGCTGTGGGAATCTGTCACCCATTTCCAGAGACGCTCAAAGTCTTGAGAGAAAATTTCCATTTATTTCAAAAATATGACCTTGAGCCAGTTTTTGTTTCACAAATTGTCCAATAACCCAACTTAAAATTATTTGCATAATTGTAACACATCAATTATATTAATAAGGAGGAGGAGATAGATGAAAAAATGGTCATTTTTGTTAGGAGTAGCTATCCTCTCAATTATCGTAGTCTTTACTCTCAATAAAGTCGGTCTTATGAAATCTATAACTAGTGAAGAGTTGGCTGCGTCAATAGAAATCGAAGATGTTGAGACAAAATGGGTAGACAAATACTACCAGTCTTGGCCACCAAAATTAATCCTGGTTCCTGCAATATCCTTTAGAGTAAAAAATGTAACAGACAAGCCTCTGACCTATATAAATTTTAATGCTGTCTTCCGCTTCAAGAATGACTACGAAAACCTTGGAGATTGCTTCCTGGCTGCTATTCGCAGAGAACCTGTCAATCCTAGCGAAACAGGCAAGGTCATTCTATTAAAAAGCAATTACGGAGTCGAAGCCAAGAATCTGGCCTCATTTAAGAATAATCCCCAGTGGAAAACCGTCATAGTCAAACTTTTCTCTCAGTCCAAAGGTTCACAATTTGTCAATCTCGGAGAATGGGAAGTTTCAAAGAAAATCGACTTTAAAGAGCCAGAACCTGTCAACATAGAAAAGAAAGAAGAAAAACTTCCTTAATTCATCGATTCAAACCAGTTAAAGAAGCTTTTCTTAAGATCGTTTTTAAAAACACGGAAATAAGCCATGGATACAATCATCCCGTCAAGAATATTCTTAACAAAAGGAAAAGGACATCATAAGGAAAAATTGGCCAGTTTTGAGCTGGCCCTTAGAGATGCAAATATTGCTCCTTATAACCTTGTTAAAATTTCCAGCATTTTCCCACCACATTGTAAATTAATATCAAAAGAGGAAGGACTTAGTCTTCTCCAGCCAGGACAAATTCTCTTTCTTGTAATGAGCAAAAATGCTTCAAATGAAGCCCACCGTTTAATTTCTGCCTCCATAGGCCTTGCTATCCCAAATGCTCCCAGCCATTACGGATATCTATCTGAACACAGCGGTTACGGCCAGGAAGAAATGGAAGCTGGCGAATACGCAGAAGACCTGGCAGCATACATGCTTGCTACGACCCTCGGAAAAAATTTTAACCTCAATCAAATCTGGAACGAAGAAAAAAGTCTATACAAAATTTCCGAAGATTTAATCGTCAGAACTCAAAATATTACACAAACTGCTGAAGGAATAAAGGGATTGTGGACAACAACTTTTGCTGCAGCTGTTTGTCTGCCTTAGAAATCAAGCGGATTTGGCAAAAGGATTTTTATATAGCTTTTTTGTTTGAGTTCCTCTAAATATTTTTTAAGCTTTTTATCGCTTCTTTCTTCAAACAGTTTCTTTTCGATCTCTTTCTTCACGTCATCAAAAGCCTTTATGTAACTCTCCTTTCTATCCTCCAACCGCAGCAAATACCATCCATTTTTTATCTCAAGCCAGGAAGTTATTTCACCTTTCTTTAATACATCCACTGCCTGCTCCAGATTCTTCTCTAACTCTCCTTTCTTATAGACACCCAAGTCACCCTGAGATTCCTTCTCCGGTCCTTCAGAATACTCTCCTGAAATTACAGCAAAATCTTCCCCAGCTTCAATCTTAGCTTCAATCTCTTCCATTTTAGCCTGTACTTCTTCCTCACTTTTCCCTTCAGCCGAAATATAAATGGCCTTTAAGCTGTACGCTGGGGGCTCGGTGAATTCATCCTGGTGTTGTTTATAATAGCTTACAATCTCTGAGTCATCTATAACAACAGTCCTTCCAACATTCGTAAATATGATATTCTGTTTCATCAAATTCTCTTCCATCTGCATCTTCCAGTCCTCAAAGCTAATACCCTGCTGCATTAAAACCTGCTTTAACTGGTTATCTGTTTCAATGCCATTGTCTTTTTTAATCTTCTCAATAGACATATTAACCTGTTCGTTAACATTTATATCCAGTTTTTTAGCTTCCTGTAAAAGAAGAATATCTGTTATCATTTGATCTAACAGTTCACTTTTCATTTTCTTATACTGCTCATTTAGTTCTGCTCCCTGAAGTTGCCTGCTGAGTGTTTGATAGAGGATTTCATTCTGACGTTTATATTGATAAAGAGTGATTACTTCATCATTTACGACTGCAACAATTGCCTCAACAACTTCTTGGCCGCAGAGAAATATCACTGTTGATAATAAATAGAAGCAGACAATCAATTTTTTCATATTACTCACGGTTATTCCTCTGATAAGGAAAACTCAAATTTTCCGGATAGAAATCCCATCCCATTTTTTCTTTCAGTTCTTTTAAGTTTTGTGAAATGTTTTGTTTTATTTTATCATTTAGAATTTTTATCTTTATTTCAGACGCAGCTTCTTCTTCGGAGATTAATCCAGGCTCATACCATTTATCCAGCTTGAAAATATGATAACCATAAGAAGACTCTACAACAGGACTCAATTCTCCTTCTTCCAGGGAAAATATCACTTTTTCCATCTCAAAGGGAAGCTGCCCCATCTCAAACACGCCCATTTCTCCGCCTTTTGAAGCTTCTACCCCTATAGATATTTCTTTCACAGCTTTTCTGAAATCTTCATCACCAGAGCTCTTGAGCCTTTCAAGTACTTCAATGGCTTTATCTTCAGTCTTTAATAGAATTTGGCTTACTTTAACTCTTTCAGGCCGCAAAAATTCTCTTTTGTGGATATCATAATATTCCTTAATTTCTTCATCCGTAACATCAATATCCTTCACAATCTCGAAAGTATATTTCTCTATCAACAACCTTTCAAGCAGAACCTTTGTATCGATCTGATTCAGTGCTAATTTTTTCTCATATGGCCAGGACTCTTTCGCTAGTTTAGCAAGATAAGTTTTCTTTTCTTCCCATGTTAATGCAACTTCTTTACTCCTTGCAGCTTCTAACAAAATCTTTTCCTCGACAAAGTTATCAAAAAGGCGGCTTAAAGAATCAAGGGCCAGATTGTTGTATTCATTTCCAGCAATAAGAATAAGGTATTTTTCAAAGTCGGAATTAAAATAGAAAGAGTCCTCAATTTTGAGAATGATATTATTCTTTTTTTCAGGGTTATTCAAGTTATAATCCGATAGATTTTCCTCAACCTGCTTTCCACGGCAATTTATAATAAAAAAGGCAGAAAAAGGCACAAACAAAATTAAAAATAAACATCTCTTCACCTTGACATATTTCATCTTCTTTAAATTCAACCCATTATATTACATTAGAGATAACTCCTTCAAGATTAATATCGTTTCATCCATGATTTTTGTTTCTTTATCTGAAGACAGAATAATGCTCATCACCCCACGGGGAGTAATGGAACCCGAATATTTATTTACTATTCTGGTCAACCCGGATAGATTTGCCGGAGACATCGGAAAAAATTTAAAGACAATTTTCTGGCCAATACGGTCAATAGATTTAATCTTTATATACTCTGCCAGATACTTGACGGTCCCATAACAAAGAAGATTCCTGACGCTGGAAGGAATAGGGCCATTTCTATCTTTAATCTCATCTCTTAGTTTTTCAATTTCTTCAAGATCTTCTACTGAAGAGATCCTTTTATACAGATTAAGCCTTAGGTTGACATGTTGAAGGTAATCTTCTGGAATGTGGATATCTACCTTTAAATTGATCTCAGTTTTGACTTCTTGGACTTTTTCCTTCTTGAGTTTTTTGATTGACTTTCCTAAAAGGTGAATATAATAGTCAAATCCCACAGCCTCAATATATCCATGCTGCTGTGCACCCAGGAAATTTCCAGTTCCCCTAATTTCCAGGTCTCTTGCCGCAAGGCGAAAACCGGATCCCAATTCAGTAAATTCCTGTAGGGCTTTCAACCGTTCTTTGGCTAACTGGTTCAAATCCATAAAAGAGGGAACAAGAAAATAAGCAACTGCCTGGCGGGAAGAACGGCCCACACGTCCACGCAGCTGATAAAGCTGAGCTAACCCGAACTTATCAGCCCGGTTGACAATGAGAGTATTTACAAGTGGGATGTCAATACCATTTTCAATGATAGTGGTCGAAACAAGAACATTATATCTCTGCTGGATAAAATTAATCATTCTTTTCTCAAGGGACAAACTGGACATTTTGCCATGGATAGAAACTACCTTGGCCTGCGGCACCCATTTTTCTATCATTTGAACGATAGTATCTATGTCTTCAATCCTGTTATAGATAAAATAGACTTGCCCTCTCCTGGCCAGCTCCTTCTTTATAGCGGATGCTATAAGGCTACGGTTAAAGGAAGTAACGACCGTATGTATAGCAAGCCTGTCTTTAGGAGGCGTCTCAATAAGGCTAATATCCCTTAAACCAGTGAGCGACATATTTAAGGTCCTCGGGATTGGCGTGGCTGTCATGGTAAGAACATCAACATTGGCCTTAATCTTTTTTATTTTTTCCTTATGATTAACGCCGAATCTCTGCTCTTCATCTACAATCAGAAGTCCAAGGTCACGGAATTTAACATCCTCGGAAAGAAGTCTGTGTGTGCCGATAATAATATCAACCAATCCTTTTTGCAAATCTTCAATGATTTTCTTTTGCAGGGATTTTGTTTGAAGCCGAGTAAGGCTTTCAATCCTGACAGGGAAAAGTATCATCCTGTTTCTGAAAGTTTTAAGATGCTGACTGGAAAGAACCGTGGTCGGGCAGAGAACAGCCACCTGTTTTCCATCCATGACCGCCTTAAAAGATGCTCTTATAGCCACTTCAGTCTTTCCATAACCCACATCTCCGCATAAAAGGCGATCCATTGGAGACTTTGATTCCATATCTCTTGTAATTTCTTTTATTGCCCTGATTTGATCATCTGTTTCCGTATATTCAAATGTCTTATCAAAATCATCCTGCCATGTTCCCTCAGCGCTGAAAGCGTATCCTATGATTGCTTTCCTCTTCGCATACAGATGCAGAAGTTCTTTTGCCATATTCTCCACTGCCTTTTTTACTCTTATTTTAGTTTTATCCCACGTATTTGTTCCCAATTTATTGAGCACAGGGAAGCCAGTGCCTAATTTTGCATATTTTTGCACCAAGTTAAGGTCTTCTACAGGAATAAAAAGCTTATCATCATCCCTATAAAGAATTTCTATGAATTCACGGTATTTTCTTTCCACTGCTATTTTCACCAATCCACTGAAGACTCCAATTCCATAATCCGCATGGAGAACATAATCGCCTACCTTCAGGTCTTGAAAATGAGACATAAATGGCTTTATGTGTGACCGGCTGACAATAATTTTTTCTTCCGTGAAAATGTCTTTTTCAGAAAAATATGTTACCTTCAATTTTGGAAAGCTAAACCCTCGCTGAAGATCTCCCAGTAGAAGTACTACAGACTCATCTCTTTGGGGGAAAAAAGGAGAAGAAGATTCAACATATCTTATCTGATGTTGAGAAAGCAGGCCGGCAAATTTCTCTCTTACTCCTCTGCTTGAGAAATATATGAAAGTTCTTTCCCTTTCCTCCTGGGTTTTTTTCAAATATTTAAGGAAAAAAGGTATCTTGTTTTCAAACCTGGGAACAGACTGGAAAGGAAATTTGAACATCTTTCTTGATGATTGAGAAGCAAATCCATTCAACCGAACTGCGCTGTTTTTAATATACTCCCACAGGTGCGGAGAATATATTTCTTCAGGTGGAAGAGAGAACTTTCCCTCATTCTTAATATCATCATATTGCCCTTGAAAATCTTTTATTGCCTCCTCCCAGTATTTTTCGACTTCGGCGAAATCGTCAACAATATAAAGAAAATCCTTTAAATAATTACTGAAAGGCACAAAATGTTTTGAGTGGACCAATGCCTGAAAAGGAAAAGAGGAGGGAAAATTTCCTTTCTTAAGCCAGCCTGTTTTCTCACTAATGTCTTTTAAGGCAGAGGGCTCCACTTTTGCCCTGGCAAGTTCTTCCCATTCGCATATAAATCTATGGGAGCATGGAAATTCCCTTAGAGAAGGAATGATAATGTGGTCAACTTTTCGTACTGAACGCTGAGATGAAGTTTTAAATTCTCTGAGTGAGGCAATCTCATCTCCGCTTAATTCGATGCGGAAAGGAAAGGACTGCCACGGCGAAAAAACATCAACAACACCTCCGCGCCATGCATATTCACCATGAGAGCTTATTATATCTTGCCTGGTATACCCGTACCTACTCAGGACTTCAAGCAGGTGTTCACGTGTAAAAATATCTCCCTTTTCTAACCCTAAAAAAAACTGTTCTTTTTCCTCAAGATCAGGAAAAGGCTTTAGAAGTCCAAGGACATTGGTAATAACAAGCTTCGGCGGATAATTAAGCAACTTGAAAAAAAATTTCATTCGTGAGGATATCGACTCAAGAGCAGGAAAAATATCCTGGTATGGACTCTCAGATAGAGGAGGAAGTATATTGAGGCTTACATTTGAAGAAAACTGTGATAAAAAAAAACGGATCTTCTTTTCAAAGAGAGAAAGAGAAGAGGAAGGCGGCAGTATCAAAACAACTTTTTTCTTTGACTCCTGTAAAAAAGCTGCTAGAAAATATGGCTTTGCCCCTTCTGTGAGACCGGAGATATTTATTCCACTTTCTCCATCCTTTACAGCATGAATCAAGTTCTTAAATTCGTCGGTCTCTTTTATGAAATTCAAACTCATATCATCATTATACAGTTTGCTGCCTTTTATTAAAGAGCTACCGGACATTAGAAGCAATCTTAAGCTTTTAATGTTGAACCTAATAAGTTTATAATATTTTATGTGGCGGATTATGAAAAATAATAAAAGAGTAAGCAAAAATATAGATGTGTGCTTTTATGAAGGGTACAAAGGACAGGAAACACCTAGATCAGTTATTATAAACAATAAGAAATACAAGATCGATAAAATAATCTGGAGAAAAAGAATTCAAGATAAAAAATCCGGAGAAACACATGAAATCTTCAAATGTAAAATAAAAAGCCGTTTGTGTAAGATTACTGTTTATGAGCCAGGAAAATTCGAAATCACTTATCTATAAAATGACTTGCGAAGTTCCGAGGGATCAAAAAGATCGGGAAGAAAATGGCCCTAATTGTAGAGTGGGTCGCGGTCTGACCTGAGGGCAGCTATCCCTCCATAATTCATCTTATCCTTTTCTTCTTATTTTCAACTCAGGTATCCTTATTTGATATGAGCCAAAATTGTTAGTTCTTGATAAACCATGACGAAGCATTTATAATTTTCTAGTCATCTCTAAATTCAAGGGAGAGAATAGAATGAAAAAATCCTTTTCTAATAAGATTATAATTTTCATCATATCAATATTTGTCTTAATATCCTCTTGCAAACCACCGTCAACTCTAGAACCAGACAGATATTTCGACACAGCAAAACTTGTATCTAACGAAGTTAGATTAACAATTCTCTATCCCTCATTGGGAAGCCTTCATTCGCTAATAGAGCTTGAAAAACAAGGTTTATTTAATGTTAAAAACCTGGTTGTAATCGGAATTTTCCACGAAAAAGAGCGTACAGACTATCAAAAATCTATTGAATTCGTCAAAAAAAACAGACTAGGCTGGATTAAGTTTCACAAGCTTTCAGGAAATATTAATAAAGACAATCTTTTCAAATATAATTGCCTAAGTAACGAGTTCAACAACATCTTTAAGAACTCGGACGGCATAATTTTCTTCGGTGGAGCAGATATCCCACCCTATATTTATTGTGAAAAGACAAACCTTCTAACACGCATCTCGACTCCATACCGTCATTTTCTTGAGCTTTCCTTCATATTCCATCTTCTCGGAGGAAGCCAGGATACAAAATTTAAGCCTTTCCTTGAATCGCGGCCCGAATTCCCGATTTTGGGAATTTGTCTTGGAGAACAAAGCCTCAATACCGGGACAGGTGGAACCCTGGTTCAGGACATCTGGTCAGAAAAATACGAAAAAAAATATCTGGAAGACGTGATCTCTTTAGGAAAGGAAAACTGGCACTCAAATCCTTATGCCTGCCTCTATCCTGAAGAAAAACTCCTATCTTACAATGTGCATCCAATTAAACTATGCGAAAATGGAAAATTTATATCAGATTTCGGCTTTAATAAAAACGACACACCATTTATTATTAGCTCCCATCACCAAATGGTTGAAAAGCCCGGTAAGGGTATAAAAATCATCGCCACTTCCTTAGACGGAAAAGTGGTGGAAGCAATCGGACATGATAAATATCCAAATATGCTGGGAATCCAGTTTCATCCAGAATTTCCTGTTATCTGGGACAACAGTACAATATTCAAAATAACTCCACAGGATAAAGAGGAGAAGACCATACTCTCAGTATTAAAAAACAATCCCCCAAGCCTTGCCTTCCACAAAAAAATCTGGTCCTGGTTTGGTCAAAAGCTTATTCAATCGCATACAGCCAGATAAAAGCTGATTCGTACGAAGCTTATAAATCACTCTTTGCAGATTCAATAATTTTCCTTACAATCTCAGAACTTGAATAACCGCAAAGGAACGGGATAATAATGACTTTCCCTCCCGCTTCTTCTACTTCCTGTTTGCCAACAACTTCTTCTGGTAGCCAGTCTCCTCCTTTGACAAGGACATCCGGAAGAAGAGATTCGATTACTTTCTTTGGGGACTCCTGCGAAAAAGCAACTAACCAATCAATATCCTCAATTGATTCCAGAATTTCAAGCCTTTCTTCCAGTGGGAAGATAGGACGGCCCGACCCCTTGATTTTTCTGATCGAAGAATCGTCATTAACTGCTACCACAAGGACATCACCGAGTTTTTTTGCCTCTCTTAAAAGATAGATATGCCCCCCATGGATGAGGTCAAAACATCCGTTTGTGAAGACAACTCTTTTCCCCTGAGATTTAAGACTTTCTCTTATTCCTATCAAGTTGACAAGTGACTGCAGTTTTTTAACCATTATTTTTCAGGTTTGTTTATTATCTTGATATTTGATCCCAGGTTTTCTTTATTCTGTCCTGGTGTATTTAGTTGTTTTACTTTAATTTGGCTGGAAAAATTCCATGAATGTTCCGGCCGGAAAATGCCGTCATCTTTGTATCTAGATGAAACCATAAAAGAGTAAAGGTTTCTGTGATAATCGTAGGGATAGCCATTTTTTTTATGAGTTGCAACATCCAAATAATATGTTCCATTTACGAGGTTCAGCTTTCCAATCCTGCATAAAACCTTACCTTCTCCTTTAACAGAAATTGGCTCAAAATCTTCAAGAAGGATGTTCGTACCGTAACAGCAGATTCGCTGAGAATTAAAAAGTCCTATGCCAAAAACAAAGTCTTTAACCTCTGACCTGGCCACAATATCCATCTCAATATCCATTCCCTCGTCTGGCGAAAAAACATATTTTTCTTTTCCGTCTAGATTTTTCATCCTGACTTTTGTAATCTCAATTTTTCTGTCCCCCCAGCGGTTTTCCCTTTGTTCTTCTCCCCAATTTTCCTCTCCAGTGACTTCTTGCTGCCGCTTCTCGAAATCTTCCTCTTTCTTTTCAGTAACATCCTGAAGATAGGCATCCACAACACGCTTGGGTTCCCCTATCATCTGAACTTTTCCGTTTTTGAGCCAAATAACCCGGTTACAGATCTTCTCTACAGAACTAAGGTCATGGCTTACAAAGAGAATCGTCTTCTTCTTCTGGTGAAAATCAGCGATTCTGTCCAAACACTTAGGCACAAAAGAAGCATCTCCAACAGCAAGCACTTCATCAATAAGGAGAATATCCGGATGCACATTTATTGCTACAGAAAATCCAAGACGCATATACATCCCTGAAGAATAAGTTTTAACAGGTGCATCAATAAATTCTTCAAGCTCAGAGAATTTTACAATTTCATCAAATTTATCATCTATTTCTTTCTTAGAAAGACCCAGCATTATTCCATTGATATAAACATTTTCCCGGCCTGTGATTTCTGGGTGAAATCCTGCACCGAGTTCGATCAGAGCCGAAACCTTACCATTTACTTCTATTCGTCCTGAACTTGGCTTGGCAATTCCACTAATCACCTTAAGGAGTGTACTCTTTCCTGAACCGTTCTCCCCGATCACTCCAAACGTTGTTCCCTTTTCGACCTTAAAATTGACGTTATCCAGAGCCATAACCAACTCATCCGGTCTTAATGATTTAAAAAAATCCCCCTTGATTATTGCGCTCTTAAAGGTTTTAAAACGATGCTGGAAAGAGTATTTCTGGTATACTCTTGAGACATGATCGACATTTATGGCAAGCACCTAAACCTCCTCTGGAAAAGAATCCCGCAGCCTGTCAAATATATAATATCCAATAAAAAACAAAACCAGAGAGATCAGGAAAGTAACTCCAAGTCTCTTCCAGTGGATAAGCTCCCCATAAAACACACAACTTTGATAACCCCACATTATATGTGTCATCGGGTTTAAGTTGAGGCAGATCTGAAGCCAAGTATGTTTTTGCACGGTGTGAAATGTCATCGGGTAGATAATGGGAGAGGCAAAAAACCAGAAAGTTAACAAATTTGCCAGAATGTCCCTGATATCCCTGAAATGTACTGTAAGCGACGACACGAGCAAGCAGAAGCCCAGCGTGAAAACATACTGGACCAGAATAACAATCGGCAAGAAAAGGAGATAAGGCGTATAACTTTTCCCTAATACTGGGATAAAAAGAAAAAGTATGGGGATGCCCAACAGGAAGTGGATAAAATTACTTGTCACTACAACAATTGGAAGAATTTCCGTGGGAAAAAGCATCTTTTTTATAAGATTTCCCTGGGCCACCAGTACATTGGCTGATTCCAAGGAAGATGCTGAAAACCACACCTGCCAAGGCAGAACTCCACAGAAAAGAAAAAGGGCATACAGCCAGGGAGAACCTTCAAATGCCGGATCTCGAGGCATTAAGATAAAACCAAAAACAACAGTATAGACAACCATCAGGAGAAGTGGGTTAAAAAAAGACCAGAAAAAACCAAGTATAGTTCCTCTATAGCGGGCCTTGAGTTCCCTTCCAACCAGAGTCTTGATCAAAGCCCTGCATTTATATAATTCCCTCAGATTATTAATGAATCTAAGCATGTCTTCTCCCCGAAAATATTTCCAAGACTTCTGAAGTATAATTTCCCTTCTCATCATAGATGATAATCGGAGGAAGAAGAACTTTTTCTTTCGAGTAAAAATTACATTCTGTAAGGAAGAGGTTGGGATCGCTACTCTTATGTGGGTAAATAAAGCGGACTGCTTTTATCCTTAACCCGCTTGTTCCTGCAGCTTTCATTAAATCTTCTCTCCTTCTTTCTGGAAAAACAAAACAAGCTTTTCCATCTTTCTTTAAGAGTTCAGAAGTTTTCTGCATTATATCAAAAATATTACATTTTAACTCGTGTTTTGCTATAGATTTTTCTTCTGAAACACTTAAATGTCCTTTGTTTTTCTGAATATAAGGAGGATTTGAATAGATGATATCAAATTTCTTCCGGGGCTTGAATGTACAGATATCATCTTCAACTATACTGATCCTTCCTTCCTGGTTGTTAATCTTCACATTTCTCCTTGCCAGTTCAACTAGAGATCTTTGAATCTCAACAGCAATAATTTTTTTAAAGTTTTTTTTGCTAAGCAGAAGAGAGATGATTCCACTTCCTGCCCCTAGTTCGAGAAGATTATCGGATTTTCTCGGCTGGATAAAATCAGCCAGGAGAGGGGCATCTAATGAGAAACGATAGCCTTTCTTTTTCTGGAGGACAAGGATACATCCATTGTAAAAGGTATCAAGAGTCTCATCCTTGTTCTTTATCTGACTTAACCTTATCCGTTTCACTTTTTTCTAATTCCGTAAAAACAATGATTCTTTCCGGAAGGATTTCTGCATATCCTCCACGGACAGGAAAGTTTTCTTTTTTGTGGCCCCGATTATACATTATTACTCCTCTTCCTAGAGCAACAACCAAAGGCCTATGGCCAGGTAGTATGCCCAGATAGCCATCTAAGCCAGGGAGAGAAACTTCCTGAACCTGATCATCAATCAAAAGCTTATCCGGAGCAATCACTTTCAGTCTGATGGAAGCCAATTTATCTTGTGTCATGTTGATTTCAGTTCCTCTGCTCTCTTAACAACTTCCTCGATTCCTCCCACCATATAAAAAGCCTGTTCTGGCTTGTCATCATGCTTTCCTTCCACAATTTCCTTAAAGCCCTTTACTGTCTCTTTAACAGGAACATATTTTCCCGCCCTCCCAGTAAATTCCTGTGCTACATTAAAAGGCTGGGAAAGGAAACGCTGGATCTTCCGGGCACGCGTGACAATAACTTTATCCTCCTCGGAAAGCTCTTCCATCCCCAGAATAGTGATTATGTCCTGAAGGTCTATATATCTCTGAAGGATTTCTTTGACATCACGTGCAACCTGATAATGTTCATCTCCGATAATCCTTGGATCCAGAATTCGAGAGAATGAACTCAAAGGGTCAACAGCAGGATAAATTCCTATTTCAGTCAGACCACGAGAAAGGTTCGTTGTTGCATCAAGATGAGAAAATATCGTTGCAGGAGCTGGATCTGTAAAGTCGTCAGCCGGAACATAAATAGCCTGGACCGAAGTAATAGAGCCCTTTCTAGTTGAAGTAATCCTTTCCTCAAGTTCACCAAGCTCTGTGGCAAGATTTGGCTGATAGCCAACAGCAGAAGGCATCCTTCCTAAGAGAGCTGAAACCTCTGAACCAGCCTGTACAAATCGAAAGATGTTGTCAATAAAAAGGAGGATGTCCTGATTCATCTCATCCCTAAAATATTCTGCAACAGAAAGAGCTGCCAACCCAACCCGTAGCCTTGCTCCAGGAGGCTCGGTCATCTGGCCAAATATGAGGGCTGCTTTATCGATTACTCCAGAACTTTTCATATTCAGCCAGAGGTCATTTCCTTCTCTTGTACGTTCGCCAACTCCGGCAAAGACAGAAAAACCTCCATACTGCTGAGCCACATTATTTATTAATTCCATGATGATGACCGTCTTGCCTACTCCTGCCCCACCGAAAAGCCCGATCTTCCCGCCCTTTAAGAATGGTTGTATAAGGTCAATGACTTTAATTCCTGTTTCAAACATCTCCAACTTGGTACTCTGTTCCTCAAGTTGCGGAGGTTGACGATGTATAGAGTATTTCACTTTGGTTTTTATCGGGCCCAAATGGTCAATAGGTTCACCCATAACATTCATCATCCTCCCCAATGTTGCTTTACCTACAGGAACCTGAATAGGGTCTTCCAAATCAATGGCTTTCATCCCCCGTGCCAAGCCATCAGTAGGATGCATGGAAATGCAGCGTACCTTATCTTCTCCAATATGCTGCTCTACTTCAACAATAACATCAACAGGAATAGAGGTTTGTTCCTTGCCTACCGATTTCTTGCTTGCAAGTATTCCCTTTTTCCCTTCATGAGCAGATTTCTCAGAGGAACCATCAAGATCCTTGTTTGTAATTCGAATAGCATTGTAGATTCTTGGAAGTTCGACATCTCTGAACTCAACTTCCACAACCGGTCCGATAACCTTTATAACTCGCCCGATTTTTTTCTTTTTTGCTTTTTCTTTTAATTCAGTTTTAGGTTTCAGTTTTCTTTTTTCTTTTCTTTTCGATTCCTTTTTTGCTTCAGCTTTTGCCATATTTCTCTCCAAACTATCTATTTTTTCGCTAGGGCTTCAACAGCTGACATTATTTCCAGAAGCTCCTTAGTAATTGATGCCTGTCTCACCTTGTTCAAGACGAGAGTTAACTCTGCAATCAAATCTTCTGCATTTTGTGTAGCACTATCCATTGCCATCATTCTGGCTGCGTGTTCAGCTGCTAAAGATTCAAAAAAACAATGATAAACCTGTTTTTCTACATAAAGCGGAAGGAGCGTGTTGAGAAGTGGAATTATGCCAGGCTCCCAATCAGGATGCACTTCTACCGAATATCTCGTTTCACTTCCCTTTCCTTCTTCTTTTTTCTTATCTGTAAGGTCAATAGGAAGAACTTTTAGGAAACTCACGCGCGGAGCAAGAATCGATTTAAACTCGTTATATGCTACATAAACAGCATCAATTTTATTTAAAACATAAAGACGCATTAAATACTGAGCTAGGTCTTCCAAATCCTTATCTGTGAATTCATGAAGATAGTCTACATAGGAACGGCCCACCGGAAACCGCAGTTTTTTAAAATACAAAACAGCTTTTTTCCCGATCAACACAAGACGTATTTTACTGCCTTTTGCCTTTTCTTCAAGAATACAGCGAGTTTCTTCCATAAGATTTGAATTAAAAGCACTGCACAAACCTTTATCAGAAGTAACAACAACAACTGCTATCTCCTTCTCTTCCCTTTTTTCGAGCAAAGGATGGCATGATTCAGGAGCCCAGGAAGTTACTTCAGATATCAGGTCAGGATAATTATGCCAGTATGGACGCCTTTTCAGGACAGTACGCTGGGCCTTTTTAAACTTAGCCGTGGCAACTGTCTTCATCGCCTGGGTTATCTGCTGTGTGTTCCTGACACTCCTTATCCTTCTTCTCAAGTCAATTAATGCAGGCATCTTATTCCTTTTCTTCTCTGAATTTTTCTGTAAACTCTTTCATTCCTTTGCTTAAATCTTTCTCTATCTTTTCATCAATTTCCTTTTTATCCTCGATCTTCTTAAGCAAGTCTGAGTACTCTTTTTCAAAATATTCAAAGAGCTCCTTTTCATATCTCTTAATCTTAGAAACTTCGATTTCATCTAAATAACCTTTGTTCCCTGCGAAAATTATCAAGACTTGTTTTACAACCGAAAGTGGAACGTACTGGTCCTGTTTGAGTATCTCAGTAAGTCTTTCGCCACGGTCAAGCTGGGCCTGGCTTGCCTTGTCCAGCTCAGTGCCAAATTTGGCAAAAGTCACAAGTTCACGATACTGGGCTAAATCCAGGCGCAATTTCCCTGCCACCTGTTTCATGGCTTTTATTTGAGCACTCCCCCCAACCCTTGAGACTGAAATTCCTACATTAATCCCTGGCCTGATACCCGCATTAAACAATTCTGGCTCAAGATAAATCTGTCCGTCTGTAATGGAAATAACATTTGTAGGAATATAGCCGGAGACATCCCCAGCCTGAGTTTCGATTATAGGGAGTGCCGTCAGGGACCCCCCTCCGTGTTTGTCATTATATTTAGCTGCACGCTCCAAGAGCCTTGAATGAAGATAAAAAACATCACCAGGATAAGCTTCTCGTCCAGGTGGACGACGTAGGAGAAGAGATATTTCTCGGTAGGCTGCTGCATGTTTGGAAAGGTCATCATAGATAAGAAGTGCATGCTGTCCATTATCCCTGAAATACTCTCCAATAGCACACCCGCTGTAGGGAGCAAGGTACTGTAAAGGTGAGGGATCACTGGCAGATGAAGCTACAATGATGGAATAATCCATTGCCCCATAGTCCTCAAGCATTTTTATTAAGTAGGCTATAGTAGAATTTTTCTGTCCTATAGCAACATAAATACATATCACATCTTTACCCTTCTGGTTGATAATAGTATCAACAGCAATGGCTGTTTTCCCGCTCTGCCGGTCTCCAATTATAAGTTCTCTCTGACCACGGCCTATTGGAATCATTGCATCAATAGCCTTTATTCCTGTCTGTAATGGTTCTCTTACAGGCATACGGTCAACAACACCAGGAGCAAGGCGTTCCACTACCATATTTACATTGCTTTTTATCGGCCCTTTGTCATCTAAAGGCATTCCCAGAGGATTCACTACTCTTCCGATTAATGCAGGGCCAGAGGGAACCTGCACTATCTTATGGGTCCTCTTGACGAGGTCACCTTCTCTAATCAGCTGGCCCTCACCCAAAATGACTACCCCAACACTTTCTTCTTCTAAATTAAGAGCAAGACCATAGACATCCTGAGGAAACTCCAGCAACTCGTTATACATAACCATATCAAGCCCATAAACTTGGGCGATTCCGTCTCCTACAGAGGTTACAGTCCCGATTTCTTTGATATCGACTCCAATCTTATAGCCTTCTATCTGGCTTTGGATTACTTTGCTGATTTCATCAGCTTTTATTTCCATTTTTTGCCTACCCTTCGATTATTTTTTCCTTTAGTTTCATCAAGTCTCCCTTAAGAGAAACATCATAAATTATATTTTTTCTCCTTATTAAAAGCCCTCCTATTAAGGAAGGATCATTCTTGAATATTAAAGAAACTGGCCTTTTTTCCAAGCGCTCTAGCTTTTTCTCCAATTTTTTTTTCTGCTCACCAGTCAGCGGGACAACAGAGAAAACTTCAAACGTGGAGATACCATTCTCCTCATTCCACAATTCAGGCAAGAACTCCAAAATATCCACTAAAATACTCAGGCGGCCATTTTTAACGATCAAAACAATAAACCGTGAGACTTTTTCTTTAAATGAACCCCTGGCCAGAATCTCTGCTGTTATTTCGGTCTTTTTTAATGCAGGAAGAAATGGGGATGTAAGAATATCATACAGATCTTCCTGTGTGGAAAGCATGTTTTTAAAATCAAGAAGCTGCTGGCGAACAGCTCCAAGTTCCTTCTCATCTTTGATGGTATTAACTAACCCTTGAGTGTACTTCTTTACTAGAACCTGATTTTTCATATAAATTCTCAAGCCTTTCTATAGATTTATCTATAAGAAAAAATTGGTCTCTACCAACTATTTTCTTATGAATCCTCTCTCTTGCTAAAGAAACAGCAAGGTCAGCCGCATATTCTCTAAGCTCTCTAGTCTTTACCTCATAAAGCATTTTGATCTCTTGACTAGTTGAATCCTGTATCCGTTTGGCTTCCTGCCGGGCATCTTTTAGGATTCGCTCTTTATTTTCATGACCCTGCAATTCGCCCTCTTTTTTAATTTTTTCAACCCTCTTCGCCAGTTTATCCAAGCAGGCTTTTCCTTCCTGAAGTTTTTTATCTGCACTCTTTCTCGCCTCTTCAGCTTCCTTCATACAGCGCTTAATATTACTTGCCCTTTCTTCAAGAAATTTTTTGATTGGTTTAATAAGAACAAATGCCAACCCCCCAAAAAGAATCATGAAATTCAAGGTTTTTCCAATGAATTCCATTGCATTTGAAGATTGACTTCCCTCTCCAGGAGCCATAAAAAGAAAGAAAGGCGTCATTAAAAGAATAATAATACACTTTTTCTGAAACATCACTTTAGGAGCTTCTGTTCTATCTCCTCAGCAAGAAGTCTACTTCTTGATTCCAGCTCTTTCTTCAAACTCTCCATTTGTTTCTCTAAGCCTTCTTTCGTTTCCTTAACTTTACTCTTACATTCTTTAGATATTTCGGCAAGCATGCGCTCTTTCTCTTTTAAAGCTTCCCGTTCAAACCTTTCCTGTGTTGAAAAGGCATTAGCTTTAGTTGCCTTTATGCCTTCATCTATCTTTGATATGGTTTGTTCATAACTCTCAACCGCTTTTTGAGCAGCTTCTCTGTTATGATTTATTTTTGCCTCCCGGTCACCCATAGTTTTTTGCAAAGGGTTAAAAAAGATTTTTATAAGTACAGCTAGAAGAATCCAGACTAATAAAAAAACTATTATAATACTGGCATCAAACGATAACATGTTGATTAAATTAATAAAAATATTTCAATAATTCAGGATAGAGAAAATTACCATGTTTGGCCTAAAAAAGCAAGTTATAAGCATGTTTTGCAAAATCCCCCGAATACGAAACTTCTAATAGAAAAATCTTCTATCTTAAGAGAGATTTTCGCTTTTTGTGTGAAGTTGCGGAATTGCTGCATGTTTTGTTCTTAAAAATTTTTTTAATTTCCCCAACAAGAAAGAGCGAGCCTGCTATCAAAATAGCACCATTTACTGCAGCACTCCTGACCGCAACATGAACAGCGTTTTTCAAGTCAGGCTCAAGGATTATCTTATCATGATACTCACTGATTCTACTCTTTATTTCCTCTGGCGAAGCGGCTCTGTAATAAGGAAAACACGTAAGGATGATTTTATCTGCCATAGGAAAAAGAATTTTTGCTAAATTCTTGATTTGTTTATCTCTCATTACGGCAAAAATAAGGATTCTTGGGGAAGCAATAAAATCCTGGATATATCTCCTCATTGCTATCGCTCCTTCTTCATTATGTGCACCATCCAGCAGAATAAAGGGATGCCGGGAGATTATTTCCAGACGTCCATCCCATATTACTGTTTGCAGACCCTCAATAATTTTTTTCTTAATAAGTTTCTTCCAGTTCTTGCTGATTTGTTCTGAAGCGGCAATCGCAACAGCCGCATTGTTTCCCTGATGTTCCCCATAAAGAGAAGGTGAATAAATATACTCGCTTCCGTCATATATATACTTAAATACATAGTTTGTTTCAGTCTTTTGCTGCTTAAAGCATCCCTTTTTATCAAATACACCGATAAAAGGAGCTCCTATTTCTGCGGCCCTTTTCTTTACAGTCTCATAAGCCTCTGCAGTCTTCACTCCACAGACCACAGGAACTCCAGATCTTATGATCCCGGCTTTCTCAAACGCGATCTGACCCAAGGTGTCTCCAAGAGATCTTTGATGTTCGTAGGAAATTGTAGTAATAACTGAAAGTATCGGATTCACAACATTCGTTGCATCAAATCTTCCTCCCATCCCAACTTCCAGAACAGCAATGTCCACTTTTTTTTCCTTAAAATAGAGAAAAGCTAAACAGCTCATCATTTCAAAGTAAGTAGGTGGGGAAAGAACCTTTTTTGATGCGATGAGATCCTCTATCTTTTTTTTAAGGAAGCTAAGAAGCCTGCTGAAGGCTTGCTTTGAGATGATGTCATTTCCTATTCTTATTCTTTCTTCAACTCTTATAAGATGTGGGGATGTAAATAGGCCTGTGCGAAAACCATGGAGAGACAAAATGTGTGTAAGCATAGCACAGACCGAGCCTTTTCCATTTGTCCCGGCTACTAAGATTGAAGGATATTTCCGATGCGGGTCATGAAGGCAAGAAAGAATTGTCCTGACATTATCTAATCCGAACTTGATACCAAGATTTTGAATCTGTTCAAGATAGGATAAACACTGTTCATAATTCATTGAGGATTATCAAGGAAAAGCCGCAGCGCTCTTATAAGATATGAACGCAATTTTTTCCTCTCTACAATATCGTCAAGCATCCCGTGGTTCAGCAGAAACTCTGAGCGTTGGAAGCCTTTTGGCAGCTTTTCTTTTATTGTTTGTTCAATAACCCGTGGGCCTGCAAAGCCAATAAGGGCATTTGGTTCAGCAATGTTGATATCACCTAGCATGGAATAGCTGGCAGTAACTCCGCCAGTTGTCGGGTCAGTAATGACAGAAATATAAGGAATGCCACTCTTCTCAAGCCTGCCAATAGCTGCGCTTGTTTTTACCATCTGCATAAGAGAAAGACATCCTTCCTGCATTCGCGCTCCTCCAGAACAGGAAATAATGATTACAGGCAGTTTTTCCTTAAGGCCTCTTTCTATAGCCCGTGTTATTTTTTCTCCAACAACTGAACCCATACTTCCACCCAAAAAAGAAAACTCCATAGCTATAAGGATGACATTTATCCCTCCCATCGTACCCAGAGCACACAGCACTGCTTCCACGAGACCTGTCTTTTCTTCATTTTCCTTCAGCCGATCGGAATATTTCTTTGTGTCTTCAAATCCTAAAGGATCGAGAGGATGAATATTTTGATCAAAAAGTTCATACTGACCATCATCAAAAAGCATCTGCAGTCGCTTTTTGGCCGACACCCTGAAATGGAAGTTGCAGGCCGGACAGACGTATTGATTATCAACAATGTCCTGAAGATAGAGAATTCGCCTGCAATTATTACATCTTGTCCATAGATTAGCCATTGATTCTACCTTCCAATTTAAGATGTCTTACTTCTCTACGCCTAAATACTAAGCAATTTTCTAATTTTTATCAACCCGAAATCCGACAATGAAAATCGCCATGAAAGATAATGCGTAAGATGAATCCGGGAATCAAAATCGAAACAGTCTCTAATACTCATAACCCAGAAACTGCCGGATTTCCACAAAACCAGGGAATTTATTCTTTCTTAGAAGAAAGGCTCTTTTTTCCCGCCATATCGGCAAGGATATTTATTACAGATTCAGGATCTGGAAGTTCTTCTTCAATATCAATTTCATCATGGAGTAAATTCATTACGCAACTTACTAGAGCATCTTTATTATAAGGTTTCTCAAAATAATCTGCAGCACCAAAAGAGTGTAAAGCTTCATTTCGGTACTGATGACCTTTATACAAACCGGTAACAATAATAACAGGAAGGCTTCCTTTTGTCTCATTAAATATCTTCTGCGTCAGGTCAAAACCATGAAGTTTAGGAAGCATGGCTTCAAGCAGGATTAGATCGGGTTTTTCAGATTTATATTTATTATAGGCCATCTGGCCATCTGTGGCTTTTATTATCTGGAGTTTGTAAGCCGAAAAAAGATTAGCCATTATATCTAGACTTTTAATGTCATAATCCACGATTAATATTTTTTTTTCAGGCATTTCTGATCTTACTTTACACCGAATAATCCAGATACACTGAATTTTAAAAAAATAGCCGGCCATTGTCAATACAATCAGACAATAAGGCAAATCATCGATATGTCTTAACAGATTATAGCCATTTGAAATTGATTATGATATATTGATGCAAATGAACAAAAAGAACTTATTGGATTTATCTCTAGTTATTCCTGTTTATAACGAGGCCAGAAATCTGCCTGAGCTTTACAAAGAAATTAAAAACTCCTGCGACCAATTAGGGAAATCATACGAGATTATTTTCGTTGATGATGGAAGTTGGGACGAATCTTTCCCTTTGCTAAAGAAAATCCAAAAACAGGACTTAAAAGTCAAAATCATAAAAATGAGGAAAAATTTCGGACAGACGGCTGCTCTTTCTGCAGGATTCGACTATTCTATAGGAGACATAATCATCACTCTTGATGCAGACCTTCAGAATGACCCAAACGATTTTGGCATTCTTTTAAAGAAAATCGAAGAAGGATACGACATAATAAGCGGTTGGAGGGTAAAAAGAAAGGATAAATTCCTATCAAGGCGCCTTCCTTCCATAATAGCCAACCGGCTTATTTCTGTCATCACACGAGTTAATCTTCATGACTATGGCTGTACTCTAAAGGCTTTTCGCAGAGATGTAATCAAGAATATAAATCTCTACGGAGAACTTCACCGTTTTATCCCTGCTATTGCAAGCAATATAGGAGTGACTATTGCTGAAGTTAAAGTTAATCACAGGCCAAGGCGCTACGGAAAATCCAAGTACAGCATAACGAGGTTTATCAAAGTTATCCTAGACCTCCTAAGCGTTAAATTCTTCCTGAGCTATTCCACAAGGCCTCTTCAGATGTTCGGGGTTTTCGGACTGATAAGCGGAATCACAGGGGGAATCATAGGGCTTTATCTATCCTATCAACGGCTTATAGTAAAAGTTGGCATCAGCGGCCGTCCCTTGCTTCTTCTTTCTATTTTGCTGATTGTTATCGGCGTCCAATTTATCACTCTGGGACTTTTAGCAGAAGTTATGGTACGCACATATCATGAATCCTTGAACAAAAAAATCTATTCGATCCGGGAAATCATCGATTCTGATTCAGACGAAACTTCAGAATAAATCAATACTCCAATGAAAATATTAATGCTTGCTCCAGAGCCATTTTTCCAACCAAGAGGAACACCTATAAGCATTTTTTTCAGGATAAAGGTTCTTTCCAACCTTGGCCATGAAATCGACCTTATTACCTATCATATTGGAGATAATAAAAAATTTAAAAATTTAAAAATATTAAGAATCCCAAATCTTTTTTTTATAAATAAAATAAAAATCGGACCTTCTTCTGCTAAAATTCCCCTCGATTTTCTTCTTATTTTAAAAGCTGTCTGGCAGCTCACACAAAAAAAATATGATATGATATTTTCTCATGAAGAAGCAGCACTATTTGGGGTAACTCTGGCAAAAATCTGGCGGCTTCCTCACATCTACGATATGCATTCCAGCCTACCTCAGCAGCTTGAAAATTTTAACTTTTCTCGTTCAAAACCCTTAAAAAAGATTTTTATGTGGATGGAAAAATACATCTTGAAAAACTCAAATGCCATCATTGTCATCTGTCTGGACTTGCTGAAAAAAGTCAGAGCAGAAGGATTCGGAAAAAAATCAATTCTTCTTGAAAATTTTATTGATTTTGAACACCCAAAATATTCCCAATATGAAATAAAGAAAAAACGACAAGAATATGCCTCTGAAGAAGAAAAGATTGTCCTTTATGCTGGAAACTTTCAACCTTATCAGGGTATCTATCTTCTCCTAAAAGCAGCAGCAAAACTTCGAGACGAAAGTGTAGTCTTCCTTCTAGTAGGGGAGAACAAAACCGCTGTTGAAAGAATGAAAAAGAAAGCAGAGGAATTAAACATATCGGGAAAGGTACACTTTACAGGTCAGGTTCCTCCTTTTGTGATGCCTTTGTTTATCTCTCTAGCTGATGTCCTTGTTTCTCCCCGCCTCTCAGGAACAAACACTCCTCTGAAAATTTACTCTTTTCTGAAATCCGGAAAGCCCTTGGTCGCTACAAATCTCTGGACACACACACAAATTTTGAGTAATAAAATTTCAATTCTTGTGAACCCTGATCCAGAAAGCATGGCTGAAGGAATTTCATTTGCACTTTTCAACGAAAAAGCAAAAGAACGTGCATACACGGCAAAAAAGATGGCAGAAAGAAACTACACTTATTCTAAATACAGGGGAAAAATCATCACAACTATTGAGACGGCATCTGGATTGGAAAAGAGTTGTGTTTAGTGCAATGAGAGTCTTTATTACAGGAGCTTCAGGTTTTATCGGAAGCTATCTCGTCGAGAAATTACTCAATAGAAACTGTCATGTCCGCGTCCTTATCCATAATAGAAACATTCACAGAGAAAAAGACTGCGAAATTGTGAAGGGAGATATCCGCGATCTCAGCTTGTTAGAAAAGGCGCTCGATAGCACTGATATCATTTTTCACCTTGCCGCAGCCCTGGGAGCCTCTCTAATAAGTAAAAAGGAATTTTCCCAGATCAATACAGAAGGAACGAAGAATATTTTGAGAGCTGCCCAGAAAACAGGAGTTAAAAGGATTGTCCATTTTAGCTCGGCAGGGGTCTTGGGGTCAGTGAAAAAAAACGAGACCGCAGATGAAGGCTACCCACTAAACCCACGGAGCATCTACGATAATACAAAGCTTGAAGGGGAAAGGACTGCTCTTAATTTCGCAAAGAATGGAATGAACATAGTTATTATTAGGCCAGGATGGACTTACGGGCCCGGAGACAGGCGAACTTTTAAACTAATAAAAACTATAGCAAAAAAAAGATTCATCCTTGTAACAAGAGGAAATGCCTTGCAGACACCTGTCTATATTGACGACCTCATCGAGGGTGTTCTACTCTGTGCAAAAAGAGGAAAAAAAGGGCAAATCTATCATATTGCAGGAAATGAAGCCCTGACCGTAAAAGAAATAACTGATATAATCGCCTCATCTTTAGGGAATAAAATACCTCCTTTTTCGCTCCCTATTTTTCCAGTGAAAGCAGCAGTGTGGCCTGTAGAAAAAATATTATATCTTTTTAAAAGAGAATCTCCACTGTCTATGGGAAAATTGTCTTTTTTCATCCACCCCAAACCTCTTTCAATCCAAAAGGCAAAGCAGGATCTTGGCTACAGTCCGAAAGTAGATATTAATACGGGAATGGCTCAAACTATTGCTTGGTATATAAAAAACAAATGGATATGATAAGTTGGCTCATTACAAATACGGATACCTGAGTAGGAAATATAAAGAAGATGAGAAGATGAATTTGAGGGGATGGCCGCAATTGACTTCAAATTATCGAGCATATATTATATCCCTTATTTTAAAAACAAAATAACTGGAAAACAACATTACAAACAAAGAAAAAGTGGGAAAATTTTATGATGTTGTATGGACAGAATACATTCCTGAATATAGAGAAACAGAGAAACACTGGAAAATCTTTTTCTCTCCAGAAGAAGTCAAAGGAAAATCTGTCCTCGATGCTGGATGTGGAACCGGTATCTTCAGTATCATCTTCGCCAATAATGGCTCAGCCAAAGTCACCGGAATCGATATCAGCAATGGAAGCCTTGATACAGCGCAGAATCTGAAGAATAAATTCGGAATTCACAATGCGGAATTTATAAAACAGGACATGTTAGAACTCCTTTTTCCTGATGAAAGCTTTGACATAGTCTGGGCGTGGGGAACTGTTCACCACACTACCGACCCATTCAAGGCCATAACCGAACTGATAAGAGTACTCAAAAAAAATGGATCTATTCTCCTCGCTGTCTATACAAGAACCAGACTCACTTTCATCCATGAAATCATTAGAAAGACACTGATCCGAACTCCCAAGATATCATGGAAGCTTATTTCAAAGATTCTTGCTATATTTCTCGCTCCTGTTGTCTTTTTCTTCAAGAAAAGAGAGAAATCAAGAAAGGGTGAAAAACTCGAAGAGCTAATTATGGACTGGTATTTCGTTCCCATAAGGCACTATTACGTCCCAGATGAGATTAGAACATTCCTTGAGAAAAAAGGATTCGTAATAGAAAAATACCTTCCTGCCTCAGGCCGGTTTGACAGTACTTCAAATTTTATTTTCAAGGCCCGAAAGCAGTAAGAAAAATTGTTATAGATATAATTTTCAGCCTGAATAATTCAGGATAATAAAAATTGACTTACAAAAAACTAGACGTTAAGATAAACCCCTAAAAAATAAATATTTATTGATAGTCTTATCTTAGAAATGACGGATCACATGCAACAATGAAGAAGATCAAGCTGCACACAAAGATTTTCATAGGACTTATTCTGGGAGTAGCTGTAGGCCTTATTTTTGGCGAGAAAGCCACAATAATCGAACCTGTAGGGACCATCTTTCTGCGCTTAATAACAATGGTTGTTGTGCCACTCGTTTTCGTCTCCCTCATGCTGGGGACAGCAAGCCTTGGGGATATTCGAAAGCTTGGACGTATTGGAGTAAAAACAGCTGTATATTTTATCATAACCACTATCATTGCAATTTGCATAGGCCTCATTTTAGCCAACATCGTAAAGCCGGGCGAAGGTCTAAAAGAAAATGTCAAAACAGAGCTTTACAAGAATTATGAATCCACAGCCCAAGTAGGCATTCATAGAATGAAAGAAAAACCATCTCTGGTTGAAGTGTTGGTAAACATTGTCCCTACAAATCCCATTAAGGCACTCATCGAAGGAAATATGCTTCAGGTTATTTTCCTAGCGCTTCTATTCGGAGTAGTCCTTACTCTCATAAAAAATGAAAAATCAAAAAATCTTATAGAATTTTTAGACGCTTTAAACGACACCATCATTCAGGTTGTCCACATTGCCATGAAACTTGCTCCGTATGGTGTTTTGGCTTTAATCGCTGCTGTTATAGGTAAATACGGTGTAAATATTCTAATTACTCTTCTTAAATATTCTCTTGTCGTACTCGGAGGCCTTTTTCTCTATACTTTCAGCATAAACAGTCTATCTGTCTCAATCCTTGGCAGGACAAATCCTCTTCGTTTTTTTAGCGCGATAAAAGAAGCCATGGTTATTGCCTTTAGCACATCAAGCTCAAATGCAGCACTTCCCGTTGCCATGGAAAGTGTGGGACACATTGGAGTTTCGCGCGAATATTCGAGCTTTATTCTCCCCCTAGGCGCTACCGTTAATATGGATGGAACAGCTCTTTATCAAGGAGTTGCAGCTGTTTTCATCGCTCAAATCTACGGTATACCTTTAGGAACTGTGGACCAGATTACCATTGTTCTTATAGCTGTTCTTTCCTCAATAGGGGCTGCTGGTGTCCCTTCAGCCGGGATTATCACTCTGGCTATGGTTTTGAAACAAATAGGTATCCCACTTGAAGGAATTGCTTTGATTCTGGGAGTCGATAGATTTCTTGACATGTGCCGAACAACAACAAATATCATCGGAGACATGGCCTGTTCTGTTGTTATCCAGCGGTCGGAAGAAAAAAACCTGAGAGCAGCAAACCCTCAGTAACTAACCTGAAATTTTCCGGATATTATCCAACGTTTTAGAATCCTCCACATTTAAAACTTCAGGTGGGGACGGCCAGTTCCTACCAATCCTTTTCAAAAGTCTCGACAAAACCTTTCCTGCTCCCACTTCAGCAAACAAATCAATTTTTTCTTTCCTTAGGACTTCCATAGATTCATACCAACGTACCGGACAGCTTACCTGCTTCCTCAGGGCATCCTTAGCATCTCTACCACTATGGATAATTTTCACACCCGAATTAGTAACAATCGGAAACTTAAGGTCCCTAAACTCAACTTGTTCTAAATCATGAGCAAGTTTCTCTTCTGCGCTTTTCATTAGCTTACAGTGAAATGGAGCACTTACCGGAAGCATCATAGACCTCGGAGGATTTATCAAGGATAAAGCTTTTTCTACGGCTTGCTTGTGCCCGGCAATAACAATCTGTTCCTTGCTGTTCCAGTTTGCAATCTGCACAACTCCTCTATCCACTTTTTCCAAGGCTTTTTCAACATCCCTGTAGTCAGAACCCAATACAGCAGCCATAACTCCAACTCCTACAGGAACTGCCTCCTGCATGTACATTCCTCTCTTATGGACAAGTAAGACGGCATCCTCAAATCTCAGAGAGCCGGCTGCCACAAGAGCAGAATATTCTCCAAGACTATGTCCTGCTCCTATTACTGGCTCTTTTCCCAATAGTGAATAGACTATATAGCTTACTACAAGAAGAGCAGGTTGGGTATTCTGTGTCAGATTGAGTTTTTCTTCGGGCCCATCAAAACAGATCTTAGAAATCTTGAAACCCAGAGTTTCATCTGCCCTTTCGAAGATTTCCTGTGCTAAAGAGGAAGATTCATAGAGGTCTCTTCCCATACCTATTCTCTGTGAGCCCTGTCCTGGAAATAAAAATGCCAGATTCATATTTGCTCTATTTTCTTATATTTCATGCTTTACATTTAAAATTCATTACAAAGCAATGTTAAAAACCGGCTTTTTCTTACTACTCAGAGTACTGATGCAGCGGGGAAATTTTGTCACCAACTTTAAAATTGACCTGTACATTCGCTTTCTTTCTCAAATTTAATATCCACTCTTCGACTTGCTCATTCATTCTCTTTTGTTTTATGGCAGATTCAATCTCATCAAGAATCTCCACCATAGGCTTAGGCTCAAGGCCTTTTTCTTCTTGAGAAGGAATATAGACCTGATGATAATATGATTCAATTTCCCTCAGATTTACTATTACTGCCTGACTGAACTTGGCAGATATTATTTTTCTAAAAAATAATTTTTCCCTGATATATTGTCTTAAATCATCCAAATCAAGGCTAAAAAAAACAAGTATTTTTTTCATCTCATCCTGGCCAATTTTTTCTATGACATCATTAAGATATGAATCTACTTCTTGTTTCTCGATTGAAATATTCTCGCTGGCCAACTGAAGGATCAATTTTTGATTGATCAACTTATTAAGAATGTATGAGTGGATATCTTGCATACGGCCTGATTTATCTGATTCGTACAGTCCAAATGCTTCGACAATTCTTACATCTGTCAAAGTTATGACTTCTTCATTAACTACAGCCATGATGCGGTCAACAATATCCGACAAGCCATCACCAGCAAACATCAAACAATGAGCCGAAAGACACAAACAGACAGTCATCCATGTAGCAAAATTATATATTCTTTTCATATCACTATCTCTTTAAAAAATATTTCCAATAGTAATGAAAGCTAAAACATCTTTTTCTCCTTCTGGTGCATTCAGATTCCAACCAATTTCAAATCGGACAGGCCCTAAGGGTGTACGATAACGCAACCCAAGTCCTACAGCATTTTGAATAGAATACAAGCTTACCTGTTTTCTCCTTTCGAAAACATTTCCTGCATCATAAAAAGCGACTCCGGATAAACTTTTAAAAGATGAAATGAGCGGGAAATTCAGCTCAAAATTAAACAATAAAAGAGCTTTCCCACCAACAGGTTTTAAAGAATTCGGATCTTTTGGGCCAAGTTCATCAAATTCGACTCCACGAAAAGAGTTACTGCCCCCAGCAAAAAACCTTTCATGAATTGGTATTCTTCCTCGTCCCAGTCCAAAACGGGTCGTCGAACTAAATGTACAACCTAGAAAAATTGGCACAAAAACCTGGTATTTCGAGAATGTTTTCAAATAGTCGGATTCAGCATTAAAGAGGGGATAGGCCCACTCAAGAACAGAACTGAAAAAATATCCTTTTTCCGGGTTAAAAGGATCATTCCTTTTATCCCATATGAAACTTCCAGAAATAGATGTGGCAGAAAAAGGGAAAAGCTGGCGGTCCACCTCTGATTCCGACGTGAGAAGTTCAAACAATGTTGTTCTGGCAAACCTTAAGGAAGTCAATAATACCATGTTTTCTTTATCTGACAGGGATTTAATAGCTGAAAGGCTGATGCCACGACGGTCAAAGCTGTAGCTTTTCCGCTGCTCTCTTTCCAACCACGCATTCAGGAAAGTCTGCATCCGTAATCCGAAAAAGTAAGGCTGCTCCCAGGAAACAACTCCTCTTTTCTCTCTAAGGCTGACTTGGCCAATAAGACTAAACTGGGCAGCCGAGCCAAAAATATTACTCCGTATAAACTCAGCTGTTCCGCGCGGCCTTACAACATTATTCCACACAGCAAACGAACGTGGTTCATTTTTTGTCTCCAGCCCCAATCCTAAGCCGACATAATTTCTCTCTCCTTCCCTGAATCTGAACAGCAAATTTTCCTTTTCAGGTGAAATAGGAATTTCTTCGACTCTTACTTCGGTAAAAACTCCCAGCCTTTCAAGCCTTGCTTTTGTTTCCCTGATCGAATCATAAAAGGCGTAATCCCCTTCCTTTATTAAAAATTCTCTTCGGATTGTGCTTTTTTTTGTAATTTCATTTCCTGTAATAATAATGCTCTCAATTTTTACTCTCTTGCCTTCATTGATACTAAAATTAACAGAAAATAAATCGTTACCAATATTTTGAACCTGGGCTTTTACTTCTGTCCCTCTGACACCTTTATTTAAATAAAAAATCTCTATTCTTTCTATATCTTTCTGAATGTCTGGCTGATAGAAAGGACATCCTTTGAATATGTTTAAACAATTAAGAATCTGTTCCTGGCTGAACAAAGCATTTCCCTTTACGGAAATGCTTTTAATCTTTTCCTGCCTTCCTTCTTCTACATAAAAGACAGGTTTAACCTTTTTCCCCTCTCTAATAAAAGTCAGGTCAACCCTCGTATCAGGAAATCCTCGGGTCTTATAAAGGAATATAAGCTCCCTGGGCAATTCAAACAGTCTGGCTCCGATAATTTTGCTCAGAATAGGAATATTTTTTTTAATCTCCAGCTCAGTTCCAATCTGTGAAGGAGTAAAATAATTAAGTCCTTCGAAAGAAATATCCTGAATTCTATATCGTTCGCCGGGTGATACCTTATAAACAATACGGACCTTATTATTTTTTCTTTCGACAAAAGAATCGACAGAGGAAAAAAGATGTCCTTTATTTCTCATATATCCTATGATCTTTGCTTCGCCTTCAGCCAAGCCCCACTCCTCAAATATTTCGGCTTCCCAGATTGGTTTCAGAAGACTCAATGGTACTTCCGCACCCCTTACTTCAATCTCAATTTTTTCATGGGGTGTGATTCCCAGAACCAGGGATACATTTCCCTTTTCTTCATTGAGCTTCTTTTCTTTAACTTCAATTTCCACTTGATGGTAATGCCTAGAATTATAAATACCCCTGAGTTTCTCAATATCCTCCTCCAGCACTGATGGGATAAATTCTGTCCCTTCCTTAGTCTTAATCTTCTTCCTCAACTCAGCTTCAGGAATAATGACATCTCCAGAAAAAGCAATCTTGTCAATAATAAACCTCTTGGCTAAACAAATCTTAAAAAACACATCGACATTGGATGTCTTAGGGTTTTTGTCTATAACGGGCTCAACTTCCGAATAAAAATATCCTTCTTTATTTAAAATATTCTTCAGTTCTTCAACAGCCTTATCCAGATCTTTGTCAGAAAATGGATTCCCTTCACTTATTAAGTGCAAACCTTCTTTTAGTTTTTTCCGGGGGATTTTTGCTTCGCCAAAAAAATCGATTCTCCTAACAAAAATTTTCTTTACCAGGAAAAAAGTCAGCTCAATTTTTTGTTCTCCTTCTTTTAAAACCTGAATGTCAGAGTAAAGTCCCGTTTTGTAAATTTGCCTGATACTGCTGGCCACTTTTTTCAAAGAAAACTCTTCACCCTCTTTAATTGCAATCAGCTCTCTAATATTTTTACCCCCCAGTTTTCCGTCTATCTCTACGGTAATCCTCGTTACGATAGGAAAGTAATCGCGGCTTTGAGGAAAAGTCGCCTGAGGTAAAAACACCAAAGACAAAAACAGGGCAGTAATATCTAATACAAACCACCCTTTGTTACGCAGGCTAAAATCTTTTATGAATTTTAACATCAATGCTTATCCGGCCTGTTTCGTCCCGGGTGCCCACAACGGATAAATCCTTCATAAGCTCCCATTCGAGGCGAGTAATCTCTTCCCGCTGGCTTGTTAAATTTGTCGAATAAAGAATAAAAAGGTTTCGTGATATTTTCTTTCCCACTGACAGCCGGGCACTCATTTCTGCCGAAGACCCCATAATAAAAGGATCAATTCTGATATTGGTAATACTGAATAGACTCTCTGCACGCTTTTTCGCTTCCTCTAAAAGCTGAAAAGAGAGAAGCGAGGCTGTCCCCTGCTGCATGCTTTTATCATAACGATAAGTCCGCCTGAATGCTTCTCCCACAGCAAGAAGAGCCAGAACATCTTCAGGAGGAAGCGGAGGTGAAGAGCTGAATTCAGGATTCAATCGATCTAACAAGCCGTCGAGAGAAAAGGTTACCCGATAATCCTTAACATAGGTTTCTCCCTTAAAGCTTAAATAAGGATTAATTTTCAGCGAACTAAAAAAGCTTACTTTTCCCTTTAGTATATTAAATTTTCTATCCTGAAAATAAACTTCTCCACCTAGCGTCTCAATATCTCCTAGAATAACAGGAGAATACACATTGCCAGAAACAGTAAGATCAAACTTCCCTTGAACCTTTCCCAATGAGTTTTCCATCCAAGCACTGTCATCAGCTCGAAGTTTGATATTCAACAAGAGATCGTCAAAAAAACCCGGCTCATTTCGAGGGCTGTAATATGGAACCGAAGAAAAGACAAATTTCTCACTCAGCTCCCGTCTATAAGAAAGCCTACGAATAAAGAAATCTCCCTCCAAGACAAAACGGTCAGCGTCTTTGATAAGAGACAATGTTCCATCTACTAAAGCTCTTGTCCTTTCTAAAGGGGATAATAACAGGTTCTTCCCTTCTGTCCTGACATTAATTATTTCTATGCCTGATTTTCCCAGTTTTAACTGACCAGAACCCCTTACTTCCCCACCACCCAATGTGCCTCGGAAGGAGCGCAGAGAAAAGTCACCATTTTCAACGAAAACAAGCCCTGAGTAATCTCTTAAAGCATGAGCAAAATGAGGCAAAGGAAATACTTCTCCATTGAAATCAATAGCTCCTTTTATTCTGGGAGAACGCTTCGTGCCATAAACGTCAGCAAGATAATTAATATGCCCTTTCGTTCCTTTCCATGGAAGCAGAAGGTCAGGGTTTGTAAAAGATCCCCTTATTTTACCTGTAAGTGATTCTTCTTTGACGGGAAGGTTAAGAGAAACAGAGAACTTATTTTCTCCCGGTAAAAAATTTCCTTCTGTCTCGATATTAATCTGCTCTTCTGAAAAACTGACTTTAAGTTTCCCTATTGCTTTGGTTTTTTGGAAAGGTTCAAAATACAAATTTTTTATTTCAAAAGGCCCTACAGCCGAATCACTGCTATAAAGGCCCTTCCCTTTAAGATGAAATGACAATTCTCCTCTTAAACCAGCACAAATGGAAGAAAGGTCCATCCTTTCTCCTTCGACATCAATGTCAAATTCCTCGCTTAATAGTCCCAAAAGAACAGATCCTTTTATATTTGCTCCATGCATATTAAATTTAAGATCTGGAAAAGAAAAGAATTCTTTCCCACTCGATAGTTTTCCTTCTACATCTTTCAGGATTTGGCCAGCAAAATCTAGCCGGCTGCTCGTAAAGCTCCCCTTGAATATCATATCTTCTTCTTTTTGGTTAAATTCGAAATCTCCGGAAGCTTCACCCTTAAGCGGCAATTCAATGTCCAAAGCTGGAAGGATAGCTTCAAGCAACCCCCTCTCTACATGCATCTTTACCTTTATCTCATCCTGGCTCGTAACCAGGTCGATTTTACCTTTCATTGACGGATCATCAACATTGAATCTTCCGAAAAAATTGTTCTTGACAACTTCAGCCTCTCCATCGATAAACCCGGCATTAAATTTATCAAACCCTCCAGAATATATAGTAAATCCCGCCTTGACATTCGGAAAATTAAAATCACCAAATATCTGGATATTTGTATGGCCTTTTCCTCTTATCTCCGGAAATTGAAAATCTTTGCGGAGCACTATAGATGTAAATTCTCTTGCTCTCCTGACATCTTTGACTTCACCCTGCAAGGTAACATCCACATCTTGACCTTTATTAATCTTTCCATCGACTTCTAATATGGCAAAGTCTGACTCAAGCCTTGAAGAATAAAAGCTGAATTCATTTTTCCCATCCCAATTGAATCTTGCTTTACCCTGAAATGGAAATTTACCAGGTTTTACTTCAAGTCCATCATCCTTGAATTCCACATCCGCAGAAAGTATCCCTCTATCAATACTAAAACTTCCCCATACAGGCGATGAAACAGGATACGGCAAATCTACAAAATTCATAATCGGCTCAAGATAAAATCTTTGAGCAGTACCTTTGACCTTATTCTTATAGAAATGAAGTTTTAAATTCTCACCAAGAAGTCCCTTTTTCCGGATTTTAAAATCGAGATTTCCACCAGTTTTTTCCTTGAAATCGATTTTTCCCTTGACATCCCCCATAAAAACTCTATTCAAGAAAAGACTCTGGCTTGAAAAATCTGAACGGAAAGCAATTTCTCCTTCTCTTCTTGTTAGAACTCCACTTCCTGCGGCTTTTCCCTTCCAATTAAAAGGAAGATTGAACACATTCGCTATTAGATTTATATTGCCCCTGAACGATGTTTCCAAACGATATTCTGGGTTAAAAAGAGCAATGATCTTTCCTTCAATTTTCAGAATCTCATCAGGCCCATTAATTCTTAGCTTCTTTATTTCGATTTCTCTATCGGTTCCTTCTGCTAACAGACTCATACTTCCTTTAATAGGTTGTTTATTAGCTCCCAAGGAAAAAATATTATCTTTAACTTCTGCTTTAAAAGCAAAATAATCTCTTTTCATTACAAAAAGAATATCCACACCTTTAGAATGAATTCGCGCCTCTTTTCCCGAGTAAACTATTTCTCCATCTTTAATTAAACCTTTTTCTATTGCAAACGGAAATTTCAGCCGAAATTTTGTTCTGTCGGCACCCTCAGTTCCCAACGGGAAACTCTTGATTCTCAAAACAGGCTGCTCAATAAAAACATTGAACGGTTTTTCTCTGGATAACAATGATTTATAAGAAATTTTAAGGGAAACTTTTTTTGCGGAAAAATAAGGAGAGAGAGAAACCGACTTAATATCATTTAACACCAAAACAGGAGGAAAAAAAGATACGTGGACCTCTGTGAAATCAAAATTCGATTGAATCTTATTTTTAACTCTACGCAGAAAAATACTTCTTATAATTGAGCCGGTTCCAACCAAGATAAGGATTATTACTGAAATACTTATTAAAAATTTAAGCTTTTTATTTGCTTTCATTATTGTCAATCAGCTATGAAATGCACAAAGGAGGCGATTCGTAATTATGTCTGGGTCATTTATAGCATTTAACCTTTTCCCAATCTTTTAAAAACCTCTGCATCCCGATATCTGTCAATGGATGTTTTACCAATTTCTCTAGAGCCGCAAAGGGCAGAGTCGCAATATCAGCCCCCATCATAGCAGCCTCGACAAAATGGAGGGGATGCCGGATACTGGCAACAATCACCTCTGTCTCAAAACCGTAATTATTGATTACTGTTACAATCTGACCTACCAGATCAAGACCATGATTGGAAATATCATCCAGGCGTCCTACAAAAGGGCTTACATATCTTGCCCCTGCTTTAGCAGCAAGCAGTGCTTGACTGACAGAAAACACAAGGGTTGTATTAACTTTGATGCCATCCTGGAATAATGCCTTAGTTGCCTTAAGCCCCTCTATACATATCGGTATTTTTACAACAATATTCTCTGCCAACTTCACCAAAACTCTTGCTTCTTTTATAATATCCTTTGCTTGGGTGGAAACACACTCTGCACTTACCGGCCCAGGAACAATACTGCAAATCTGTCTGATTAAATCTTCAAATTTTGCATTTTCTCTGGAAACTAAAGATGGATTCGTCGTTACCCCATCTATAATCCCCCAGCTCACCGCCTCTTTTATCTGGTCCAAATTAGCCGTATCTAAAAAGATTTTCATTTTCACCTCCAGAATTTACTTAATTTCGATTTTTTTAGCCTATCCATGTTCCTAATAAATCTAACATAAGCCAACCAAAGAAACCAGAAAAACTAGAGCTAGAGTAATAAGATTACTACTTAATCTTCATTACTCTATTAGAAAGAGTTCCTATCCCTTCTATCTGAATATCAACCCTGTCTCCGGGTACCATAGGCCCTACACCCGATGGTGTTCCAGTAGTAATAACATCGCCAGGATACAAGGTCATTATATTGGAAATAAATCTTACCAGAAAAGGAATAGGAAAAATTAAATTTCTCGTATTTGCTGATTGCCTGAGTTTCCCATTCAAAAAAGTTTTAAGTCTTAGTGTTGAAGGGTCAGCATCCGTGGAAATACATGGCCCAACAACAGCAAATGTGTCAAAAGATTTTGACCTTGTAAACTGCCCGTCTTTTTGCTGTAGGTCGCGTGCTGTAATATCGTTAAAACAAGTATAGCCCAAGATATAATTTTCCGTTTCATCATTTTCATCCAGATCATGTGCCTTTTTTTTGATTATTAATGCCAGCTCCCCTTCATAATCTATTCTTTTTGACATCTTGGGATAAATGATTATATCATCCGGCCCAATCAGTGCAGAAGGCGGTTTTAAAAAAATAAGAGGCTCTTTCGGGAAAGGCTTCCCCATTTCCACAGCATGGTCCTTATAGTTTCTTCCTACTGCCACTATTTTTGAAGGTTTTGCAGGGGGGAGAAGAGTCACTTCACCTATGGGAATCCCTTTTCCCTTGACTTTAAACTTCTTGAACACCGATCCTTCGACAGGAAAAAGAGTTTCTTCTCTCAAAACTCCAAAAAAAATATTTTTTGCATGTCTGTAGCGATAAATTTTCATTGTTGATTCTCCTTTACAACTTCAGATACGCTTCCTGATTTTTGACTTTCATTCCCGGATTTATCTTGAGCAGTTACAGCATAATAATACCTTTTATTTTTTCCAATTATGACATCATTATACGTGCTTCCTTTAATTATTCGAAGGTCTAATAACTTGTATTCATCCTCTCCTTCTTCTTTTCTCCAAACCCTGTAGCCAGCTAAATCCTCCTCCTGATTGGCATCCCAACTCAAGGCTATGAAATTTTCTCCAGCGACAGCCACTAACCCATTTGGTTGAGAAGGAGGAAATATATCCTCCGCCAAAACCTCTATCGTCTCAGAGTCATTACTCTCCAAATAGGGGGAGGAATCTGTTAAAGAAGTCCTTATAAAATAAAAATAATTCCTTCCAAAAAGAAATTGCTTATCCTCGTATTTTTCTTCTTTTATCAACTTAGTATTTAGCCGTATTGGTATTCCTTCACCCTCTTTCCTGTAAATACTATAACCCTCCAGCTCAGGAGGCAAGGATTGATCTATATTCCCTTCAGGAGAATCCCATCGGATTTCTATCCTGTCTTCAAAAATAGAAGCACGGATATTTATTGGAGGGAGAGAAAGAATTTTAGGTTTTACATATATCAACTCTGAAAATGCTGATTTCTTTTTTCTCCTGTCTTTTATTCTTAAGCTGAAAATTAATCTCTTCGAAACAAACTCTTCAGGTGCTAAACAATAATAATAATTAAATTCACCATGGAATTTAGCCTTCTGATACTCAGGAAATTTTTCATTTTTTATGGAAAGAATAAGTTCAGCAATCTCCTCAAATTCCTCTAACTTGACAGGCATTTCTTTTTTAGAAGAGTCCTCATCTTCTTTAAGCAGCCAAATTTCCACATTTTCAATTTCAGACATAGGACTCCCATCTGAATAAGTTGGGGGATTTTTCCATGTCAGGATGATCTTATCCCCTTTCTGGATTGCATTAACAGCTTCAATTTTTCCCGGTATTTTTATAAGAGGCGCCAGAATAGGACCTTTTTTCCCACAAAAAATACAGAAAAATACAAGAATCAAAATTATAAGGAGATAAAAGAATCTTTTCATCAAAGAATGAAGCGGCTGAGATCCTGGTCTTCTACAATATCTTTAATCTGTTTCTCCACATAAGTCTTATCGATTAAAATTTTCTTCTTTTTCATCTCAGGAGCATCAAAAGATATCTCTTCCATCACTTTTTCCATAACCGTATGAAGCCGGCGGGCTCCGATATTCTCGTTTATTTCATTCACCTTTTCTGCGATTTCTGCAACTTCATCAACCGCATCTTCAGTAAATTCGACATGAATTCCTTCTGTCTCTAAAAGAGCTTTGTATTGCTTGATCAAAGCATTTTCCGGTTCCGTCAATATTTTCACAAAATCTTTCTTGTCCAGGGATGTGAGCGCTACTCTGATCGGGAACCTTCCTTGAAGTTCCGGAATCAAGTCAGAAGGTTTGGAAACATGAAAGGCCCCGGCACCGATAAAAAGAATATGATCTGTCTTCACCAAGCCAAACCGAGTGTTAACAGTAGTCCCTTCGATTATGGGAAGCAGATCTCTCTGGACTCCCTCACGGCTGACTTCCGGGCCATGTCCTGTTTCACGGCCGGATATTTTGTCAACCTCGTCTAAAAATATGATTCCTGAATGTTCGACTTTCTCTACAGCCAAGCTGTTCACCTGGTCCATATCCAGCAGTCTTTTCTGTTCTTCTTCTAACAGGTATCCCCGGGCTTCCTTTATTTTTACTTTCCTTCTTTTGGATTTTCCCCCTCCTAACCCAGGGATAATTTCCTGAATGTGTATTCCAATTTCTTCAATGCCCGAATTGGAAAAAATTTCAAAAGGAGAGGACATTTTTTCCTTGATTTCTATCTCTATTATTCTTTCTTCCAAGAGCCCTCCTCTTAACTGCCGTCTCAGTTTCTCTCTTGTATCATGGAATTTACCAACTTCATCCTGTTCTACAGTATTCGCTGTTCTTTTCAACGGAGGAAGTAAAACATCAAGTATCCTCTCTTCAACGTTTCTTTCAGTTTTTCCCCTGATTTCCTCTATCTTTTCCAGCTTAACCATTTCCACAGACATTCGAACCAAATCCCTTATCATTGACTCAACATCCCGGCCAACATATCCGATTTCAGTAAACTTGCTTGCCTCTATCTTTAGAAATGGGGAGAATGTCAGTTTGGCAAGCCTTCGTGAGATTTCGGTCTTGCCAACTCCGGTAGGACCAATCATCAAGATATTCTTAGGCGCAATTTCATCACCAAGTTCAGGGGGGAGTTTTCTCCTGCGATATCTGTTTCGAAGCGCTATTGCTACTGCCTTTTTTGCTGCTTGCTGGCCAATTATAAATTTATCCAGCTCGGTTACTATCTCACGAGGAGTAAGCTCTTTATCCATAAGTTCCATAACAGGTTCCTTAAAAGATTGAGGAAGAATTATAGGCATTTAGAGCTCCCCAACTGTAATTTGATCATTCGTATAAATGCAGATACCGGAACTTATTTTTAAGGCTTCCATGGCAAGCTCTTTGGCAGATAAATCCGTATGTTTTATGAGAGCACGAGCAGCCGCAAGAGCGTAAGCCCCTCCTGAGCCGATGGCAATTATTCCATCATCAGGTTCCACTACATCACCGGTCCCTGAAAGCAGAAAAGAGTTGCTTTCATCAGAAACAATTAGCAGTGCTTCCAGTCTTCGAAGCGCTTTGTCTAAGCGCCAGTCCTTAGCAAGTTCAATAGCTGCTCGGGGAAGATTCCCGTGGTATTCTTCCAGTTTTGCTTCAAATCTGGTAAAAAGGGCAAATGCATCAGAAGTGGCCCCCGAAAATCCGGCTATCACTTTTCCCTTGTAAAGAGTCCTTATTTTACGGGCTTTCTGCTTTAAAACTGTATTGCCGAGAGTCACCTGACCATCACCAGCAATAGCTACTTTGCCTTTATGGCGCACACAAATAATCGTTGTTGCCTTTATCATCAAATCACCAAGTTATAATAATAATTAATACAAATAAATAAGTAAAGTACAAGTTTGAAGGCTGAAGCAATTTTTATGAATAACCCAGGTTAATGAATTCATTGCAAAGCATAAATACAATCTGTAAAATTAAAATTAATACACAGTGTTAGATAATAGCATAATGAATCAGGGAGGACATTTCATGAAAAACATAATTATATCAGGGCTTGTTATTCTGATATTGGTACCTGTTTCATTCAGCCAGGATCTTACTGGAGAAGATATCATCCAGAAAGTTAACGAACTGATCAATGTACAGACAAGTTACGGAAAGGCAAAGATGATCATTATAACAAGCTCCGGGAGCAAACGCACATTCATCTATGAGTCCTGGAGTAAAAATAAAGGCGAGAAAAATCTCGTGCGATATCTAGAACCAACACGCGTGAAAGGGCAGGCAATACTGATGTTGAATCATTCCGATGACATCTGGATGTACTTTCCACGCACTCAGCGAGTCCGAAAGCTTGCCACTCACGCAAAAAAGCAAAAAATGCAGGGAAGCGACTTTTCATACGAAGACATGGGGAGCGGAGATGAGTTTATTAATGATTTCAGCCCAAAAAGACTCAAAGACGAAAAAATGGAAAGACATAACTGCTTCAAACTTGAACTCACTCGCAAGCCGGACAGCAACATTTCTTATTCGAGATTGATTATGTGGGTAATAAAAGAAAATTTTTATCCGGTTGTAATCGATTACTATGAGGAACACAATCCTTCCTCTCAGGAGAAAAGACTGGTACAAAGCGATATCCGGATAATTGATGACATCCCTACCGCTATGAAAATGGTAATCTACAATGAAAACGACAACACCCAAACAGAAATGTATCTTCTCGAAGTAAAATACAACATCACACTGGAAGATAGCATGTTTACAGAAAGAGAGTTAAAAAAATGAAAAGATTTATATATTTAATGATATTTCTGATTTGCTTCTTGCCGTTTCTTAATGCTCAAGATAAACTTGAAATATTTGGATATTTTGAGTCCCAGGCATTAGCATCAAAAATCAAAAACAACTTCTACCAGCTTTATACAAATAAACTTAGAGTGGACTTAAAATCTCAGATCTCAAAAAATATTACATTCGCAGCCAATTTTGATTACATAACCTATCACGGAAAAACCCAATGGGATATCCTGGAATTTCTATCCAGCAATATTACTTCTAAAATCCCTCAAGGCATGGAATCATTTTATGTAATTCCATTTTCTAACCGCCATTTTCTTGACAACGCCTATATCAAGATGAGGTTTAAATATTTTGACCTGATTGTTGGTAAGCAACAAATTTCTCTCGGCACCGGTTACGTCTGGAACCCGACCGATGTGTTCAATATCAAGGACATGCTTGACCCTACTTATGAGATACCAGGGCACAATGCCATGAGAATAATTGTGCCGCTGGGAGCAGCTTCCTCAATTACAGCACTCTATTCTCCAGGTGATAATTGGAAAGATTCTGCAAAAATGATTCAGTTTGAGGGGCGAATTTCCCATTTCGATTATTCTCTGATCGCGATCGAAAAGATCTGGAGATTTCATGATTATACACAATTCGATTATGAAATATTGAATTTTTCTGAAGTTTCCGAGAAAAGACAGCTCTTAGGAGGAAGCATGGCAGGGGAATTCTTAGGACTGGGGATTTGGGCTGAATATGGCTACAATAAAATGGAAAAATCCAAAGACTTTTACGAACTCGTTGTTGGTTTGGACTACACCTTCGACTTCAAGACCTACATTCTGCTTGAATATTACAGGAATACATTTGGCAAATCCAATTATGAAGATTATGACCTTAATGATTGGATGCGGTTGTTTACAGCCGAACAAAAAGCCATTTCCCGCGACCAGATATATACTCTCATCCAGCACCCTGCAACAGATCTCATGACTATCGGGCTTTCAAGTTTTATTAGCATTTCAGATTCCAGTTTTGCTTTAGCTCCGGTTTTGAATTACAGTTTATCGGATAATGCAGAGATTATAGCATATCTGAATTTCAGCTTTGGCAGAGGGGGAAAGATTTCCGGTAAAAACATGGGAAATGGAGGCATGATCAGGCTTCGTATTTATTTCTGATGAATGACGGAAAAGGAGAGAGCAGATGAGAGAAAAAACCCGGCAACGAGTTTCAATTCTCCCTTATTCCTTTGCATTTTAGATCTGATTTCCATACAGTTTGAGAAAATTTTTCCATTAATTTTATATGAAATTTACTTGACATTTAATTATTCTTAGCTTATTATATAAGTATTAAAAATATTAACTTATGTAATTAGTTTAAGGGGAGAAGATATATGATTCCATCATGGCTTGAAAAGAGGCACAAGGTTTTATGGGAATCTTTCAATGATTCTACTTTCCGCTTTAAAGATGCCGCTGCAACTCTAAAAGAAAAAATGCATGACAGTGAAAAGCTGATCAATGTTTTTCTTTCAGAACTGAGGAAAAAAGGCTGGCTCGAGACTAAATTTGATCCTGATGATGCTAGGAAGAGGATATATAAATTAAGAAGCTGGGAAGATATTATCACAGAAACTCTTTCGATTGACAAAAAAAAGCTTACACGTTCGGATCTTGAAGGGCTACTTAAAGGTGCTGCAGACCTTATACGAACAAGAGTCGATTACAGTTTTATCCTCGTACTTCTCTTTTACAAAAGGATAAGCGATAAATGGGAGATGGAATACCAGGATGCTTATGGTGAAGCTATTTCAGATGGATTGAATGAAAAAGAGGCTGCTGAAGAAGCAAAAAATGCTATTTATCATGACTTTGATATTTCAGAAGAACTGCTCTGGGGAAACATCCGGAAAGAACCGGCAAGAATACCTGAAAACTTCTCCAAAGCAATGAAGACAATGGCCGAGCGGAATCCGGAGCTTAAAGATGTCTTTGAAAATGTGGATTTTGTCCAGTTCACAACCAACAGAGAGAATGCAGAGATATTAAGGCAGCTTATTGAACTTTTCAGTGCCAAATCCCTTCATTATGTCTCGCCAGACCTGCTTGGCGATGCCTACGAGTGGATTTTAAAATATTTTGCTCCTCAAAAAGCCAAAGAAGGAGAGGTTTATACTCCAAGAGAAGTCATCAAGCTCCTTGTAAAAATCCTCAATCCAGAACCTAATGAAAGCGTCTATGACCCTGCCTGCGGCTCCGGAGGAATGCTTATAGCTTCCTACCAGCATATTGAAAACGAGAACGGCAGGACTGAAGCAGGAAAACTTTTTCTTTTCGGCCAAGAAGCCAACCACAAAACACTGGCATTATCAAAGATGAACCTTTATATCCATGATATTAGGAACGCTCAATTAGCTCTCGGGGATACACTTCTCTACCCCAAATTCAAAGATGCAGAAAAATTGAAAAGATTTGATGTTGTCATAGCCAATCCTCCCTGGAATCAGGATGGCTACGATGAGGAAATACTGAAGAAAGGAGAGTTTTGGAGAGAAAGATTCAGCTTTGGGTTCACTCCAAGGCAGTCTGCAGATTGGGCCTGGATTGAACACATGTTGGGTTCCGCCAAAGAAGAAAACGGAAGGATTGGCATTGTCATAGATAACGGCTGTCTCTTCAGAGGAGGAAGAGAAAAGGCTATAAGGACTGGAGTTGTAAATAGCGACCTGGTGGAAGCCATTCTTCTTCTTCCAGAAAAGCTTTTTTATAACACCGGAGCACCTGGGACCGTATTGATTCTCAATCACAATAAACCCAAAGAAAGAAAAGGAAAAGTTCTCTTTATCAATGCCACCAAAGAATTCCAGCAGCACCCCGAAGTCCGAAAGCTCAAACAACTTGGAGAGAAACATATAAAAAAAATAGTAAAAGCTTACAGAGAGTTCAATGAAGAGGATGGATTCTCTAAAGCCATAGATATGGAGAAGATAAAAGAGAATGACTACAACCTTAATGTTACGCTTTATGTCTTTCCGGAAGAAGAAGTTGAGGATATCGATGTGACCAAGGAATGGGAAGAACTGCGCCAGATTGAAGAAGAATCCCTGGTAATTGAAGAAAAGATTGAAGGTTACCTCAAAGAACTGAGGGAAAAGAATAATGTATAACCCCAATTTTCTTTACACGAATAAGATTGTTAAAAACCTCACGCTTACCGCCGAAGCAAGAACGATTATCCTGAATTCGCCCCTTATTCCCAAATGGGAGGTTTCTCTGAGAAAAGAAGCCCTAATAAGAAGTGCTCATTCATCCACATCTATTGAGGGGAATCCGCTTTCTCTTGAAGAAGTCAGCGCCCTGGCAAAAGGCCGGGACATCATGGCCAGGAGGAAAGATAAACAGGAAGTTCTCAACTATCTTGAGGCATTGGAAAGAATTCTTGAATTAGCTAAAAGAACTCCATTTACACCAAGAGACCTGCTGGAGGTTCATAAAATAGTAACAAAAGAGACTCTGGAGAATCCAAAAGATGAAGGAATATTTCGTGACCGTCAGGTATTTGTTGGAAACAGAATCACTGGAGAGGTTGTTTTTATGCCTCCTCCAACAGAACAAGTTTCTGAATTGATTAATGAGTTCTTCGATTGGTTCAATTCCCCAGGTGCGGATGAACTTGATCCTGTAATCCACGCCGGAATAACGCATTATGAACTCGTGAGGATTCATGCTTTTGTCGATGGAAATGGAAGGACTGCAAGAATCATGGCTTCTCTGGTCTTTTATGAGAGAGGTTTCGATGTCAAAAGGTTCTTTGCTCTGGATGACTATTATGATAATGATAGGCGCGCCTATTATGCAGCATTAAAAAGCGTAGATCAGAAGACACTCGATTTAACTGGATGGCTGGAGTACTTTACAGAAGGCATTGCTGTCAGCATTAAGGACCTAAAGAATAAAGTCATTGGCTTAAGCAAGGATATTAAGGTATTAAAAGAAAAAGGCCAGATAGCCCTTACTGAGAGACAGATGAAGATTGTGGAGAAAATAATTCAAAACGACAGAATCGCTATAAACGAAGTTGTCAAGGAATTTGGAGTATCGAGACAGATGGCGTTGAAAGAAATGAACAAATTAGTAAATCTCAGTGTCATTCGACTCAGAGGAAAAGGGCGTGGGGCATACTATGAATTGGTTTAATAACGGTTGTCATTTTGGTTGTCGATTGGGTTGTCGTTTATGCCGCCAGCTTTTTATGTCAGAGGGCAATTTTATTAAGCGAAAACTATAATGATTGTATATTTGGATGAATCTTATGACCAACCCGATAAAAGATTTCTATTATTAGGCTTACTCTTTTCACCATCTAAGGAATTGCACCGTGCACTCACAGAAATACATAAACGAAAACGATGTCTCGATAAGCACAAAAATATAGTTGAAACGAAATATAATAATTGCTTTAGTAGTCATAATTATGATGTATGTAAAGATTTTATCGATGCATTTTTAATATCTGATTCGTGGTTCTGTGCTGTTGCCGTTGACTCGGAAACAACGACTTTCAATCTTAGTTATTTTGGAAAGCCACATGAGCCAGATTCAATTAAGAAAGCAAGAGTATATAAAAAATTTACTGAGTTGCTCATATCAAGTAATACCAGAAGAATAAAAAATGCAGTTCTATTAGTTGATGAAGTAACTCGCTGTAACCATGACCGCTTCTTAGAGCTGATAAGAGAATCTTTTTGTATTCCTGGTGAAGATCACAGCGCTAATAGAGAATTTCCAATTTTTAGACATATCGGATCGATCAAATCTGATACACCTGAAAATATACGCTTATGCATCTGTGACTTGTTATTAGGATGTATATTAAACAACAATCTCCCTACCCACAATAAATGGAAAAATCAACTGAGAAAATATTTGATAACCAGATTAGAATTAAAAGATTTATTAGAGCCCACATGGACAAAAAAAGGAATAAATAAATCGTTAAGTAGAAAATTCAGGATATGGTATTGGAAACCGTATAGAAAAAAAGCTCAGGTTCGGGGCCCTCAATGATAATCGGCAACCGATATCTCCGGCTCAGACCTAAGCATATTTCATATTAATGATTATTTTTGTTTTGTCAAGTTTTAATTGGCTCTATGAAAAAAACTGTGAAATTAGAGGGATATGAAAGAGAACAGTAAAAATTTTAAGCTCACTAAGATAGAAATGATACCAAAGGAGTGGGAGATTGTAGGATTAGGAAATATTGTTGAAGTCTATGATAGTAAAAGGATTCCGCTTAGTAAAATGGAAAGACGCGAAATAAAAGGAATTTACCCTTATTGCGGTGCAAATGGAATCATTGATTATATTAACGATTATATTTTTGACGGAGAATTTGTTTTGTTAGCGGAAGATGGTGGTTCTTATAATAAATTTGGAAAAACTGCTTATTTAATGAGTGGAAAATTTTGGGTCAACAATCATGCACATATTTTGAATGCAAGAAAAGGCACAACTACCAATTTATTTCTATTAAATGTTCTAAATTTCTTTGATTTAAATCCATATATTGTCGGATCAACACGAACTAAAATGAATCAAGAACAAATGAGAAGGATTAAACTCCCCCTCCCCCCTCTTCCAGAACAACAAAAAATTGCTGAGATTCTTTCGACTGTTGATAAGGCGATTGAGAAAGTTGACGAAGCTATTAAAAAGACTCAAAAATTGAAAAAGGGGATGATGCAGGAACTGTTAACCAAAGGCATCGGCCACAAGGAGTTCAAGAACACAGAGATTGGGAGGATACCGAAGGAGTGGGAGATTTATAAAATTAAAAATATTGGTAATATTATTACAGGCAAAACTCCATCAACAAAGAATAAAGTATATTGGAATGGGAATATTCCATTTATAACTCCAGCAGATATTAAGCAAAATAAATATATAAATAATACTAAAAGGAATGTTTCTAATGAAGGAGTAAGAAGAATTGGATATATCCTGCCAAAAGAAGCAGTAGTAGTAGTATGTATTGGGTCTACAATTGGGAAAATTGGTATAACATCTAAAGAGAGTGTGACGAATCAACAAAATAATTCAATTATTTGTAAAAAAAAGATAAATCCTCACTACGTTTATTATGCACTTTTACTAAGAAACAAAATCTTGAAATCTTTTTCGGGAATTGCAGCAGTTCCAATAATAAATAAAACATTATTTGGAAATTTAGAAATTACAATCCCCCCTCTCCCAGAACAACAAAAAATCGCTGAGATCTTGAGTACTGTGGACAGCAGGTTGGAAATGTTAAGAAAAAGAAAAGGAAAGCTCGAAAGGGTAAAAAAAGGGCTAATGAATGATCTTCTGACAGGGAGAAAAAGGGTTAGACTGGATTCTTAAAATGGGATTTACAGAAAAGCGGCTTGTAGAAGATTACATCATCCAGAAACTTATAGAAAAAAACTGGAGGTTTGTCCCTGCCGATGAACTTGAGAGAGAAACTCTCGAGGAACCCCTTCTTATTCCTAACTTAGTGCGGGCTTTAAAGGGAATCAACCGTGACACTAGTATCGGAGACGAAGAGATCAATAAAGTTATCAACGAATTAAAACTCGCATCTTCAGGCATTGAAGGGGCCAAAAAGATTTTAAACTTTTATAAGTTCGGTGTTCCTGTGAAATTCGAAAAAGAAAAGATTGTAGAGTCTATTCAGCTTTTCGACTTTAAGAAGCTCAAAAATAACGAGTTCACAGCCACACGGCAAGCCTCCTATCATGGAAGAGAAAGGATCAGAACAGATATTGTCCTCTATATCAATGGTCTTCCTGTGGTCAATGTGGAGTGTAAAAATCCTGCGAACATATCCGAGAGCTGGCTGAATGCTTACAATCAGATAAAAGACTACGAAAAACTCGTTCCGGAACTCTATAAGTATGTCCAACTCGGAGCTGCCGCAGAAAGTCAAGCACGGTATTTTCCCATAGTTCCCTGGCAGGAAGAAACAAGAGTACATGAATGGAGAGAGGAAGGCAGTGACTCGATCGATTCTCAGATTGAAATGCTCTCTCCGGATACCCTACTCGATATCATCAAGAACTTCCTGTTTTTCAGGGTTGAATTCGGAAACGCCACAAAGGTCGTTACCAGGTACATGCAGTACAGGGCAGCAAACAAGATGGTTGACAGAGTCATCAGGAATTTAAAAGGAGAAGAAGATAAAGACAAGGGACTCATCTGGCACTGGCAGGGAAGCGGCAAGACTCTGATCATGATATTTGCGGCGAATAAGCTTTACTATCTGAGCCGTCTAGGAAATCCTTCAATATTTTTCATCGTAGACAGGATTGAACTCGAGGACCAGCTCTATAACGAATTTTACTCATTGGATCTCGTTAAGCCTGAAATAATAGGGCATATAAAAGAGCTTAAAAGGCTTCTAAGGTTCGATGATTACAGAAGCAAGAGAGGTGTGTTTATCATCCTAATCCATAAGTTCAGGCCTGAAGAACTCAAAGAGCTTCAGGAAGAAATTGAGAGAATATCGAAACATAAAGAAACGATCATGAACAGGAAAAACATCATCGCCTTCATTGACGAAGGCCACCGGACCCAGCACGGCCTGCTTGCAGCCCAGATGAAGGCCATACTTAAAAGTGCCTTTTTCTTTGCTCTCACAGGCACACCGATAGCAAAAAAAGGAAGAGATACTTATGTTGAGTTCAGCTATCCTCCTGAAGAGCCTTATCTTGACAGGTACTTCATCACTGATTCCATAAAGGATGGTTTCACAGTAAAAATCGTTTATCAGCCTAGGCTTGAAAAGGAAGTTCATTTAAAAAAGGATTTATTGGAATCTTTTCTTGAATCAGAATTTGAAGAGCTGCCCGAGGAAATAAGGGAAACCATTGAAGCTCATGTAAAAAAAAGACTTAATGCTATTAAACTTGTACTCGAAAATCCAAGGAGGATTAAAGTGATTGCCGAGGATGTTGCCCAGCACTTCAAGGAAAATATCGACGGCAAATTCAAGGCCTTGGTAGTGGCTGGAAGCAGGAAGGCCTGCGTTAATTACAAGCGTGAATTAGATAAGCATTTGCCTGCAAAATATTCTGAAGTCGTCCTGAGCTACATGCAAGATGACAGAAGGAAAAGGAAATTGATTCACCAATATATAGCTGAAACCAGAGCGAGATACGGAGGTCTAAATTATGAGGATATCCGGAAAGACTTCATCGAGAAGTTCAAAGAGGAGGAGTATCCAAAAATATTGATTATAACGGAAATGCTTCTTACAGGCTTCGACGTACCGGTACTTCAAATCATGTATCTGGATAAACCTCTAAAAGAGCACAGACTCCTTCAGGCTGTGGCAAGGACAAATAGACCCTATAAAGATTTAAAAGAAGCGGGAATAATCATCGATTATGTCGGAGTTCTTAAAGAATTCAAGAAGGCCTTGGAAATGTACAGTGAAGCAGATATCCAGGATGTGCTCCTCGATTATGGAAAGCTCGAAGAGGAATTTTGTGCTCTGATTAACGAAAATTTTAAGATATTTCAAGGAATCCAAAAAAATTACAATAGAGAAACACTACTTCAGGCGATTGAGGTTCTAACTGCAGAAGAAAGAAAAGGAAAAGATTTTCAGGTAAATTATAAGAATTTAAGAAAGATTTTTGAGCTCCTCGGCCCTAGAGAACTAAAACTCGAATATTTTGAGGATTACAAGTGGCTCTCTGCAATTTACACCTACTACATGAAAACAGTCATACAAAAGCCCTTTGATGAGGCATATGTTCAGAAGTATTACGATAAAACCATAAGATTTGTTCACAAATCCACAGAAATCGAGAATTTGGAGAAAGAACTTCCGGTTATTGCCTTTGACGACAAATATCTTGAGGCATTGGAAGAGAAGGTTAAGAGCAAGGAGGAAAAGGCCGCCAATATTCTCTTTACTCTAAACAGATTGGTTCTTGTCGAAAGGCATAGAAACCCTGTATATGAGTCGTTAGTGGAAAAAGTGGAAAGGCTTCTGAAGTTGTGGAAAGAGAAAACAAGGGATTATTCATTGATATACACAAAGGGAGTGGAGACTTTAAATGAGATGAACAATCTCTTCTCAAGACAAAGGTCTATCGGTTTTTCAGATATTGAATATTCCATGCTTCTAGAGCTCGAGAAGAGTTTAAGCAAAGAAGAAGATTTTATAACGTTAGTCCGGGATTTTTCAAAGGAACTTGAAAAACACATGTTTTCGGGATGGCTGTATCAAACCACTGTAAAAAAAGAAATAGAAAGAGAAGTCAGAAGATTTGTGAGGGGCATAAAAAGAAAATATGCCCTCTCTTTTGACGAAATGAATACCTTACATGAAAAACTTACAGAATGTGTAGAAAATTATGGAACTCAATAAAATCCTTCATGAGGTTTCCTACAGAAATGTTAAGTACCCGCGAGTAGAGTTAAAAACAGGGAAACTTCTCCTTGTCCTTCCTTTTGGATTTGATCCTGAGATCGTCTTGAGGAAACACAAGCGATGGATATGTAAAAAAATTGAATTCATAGAAGATTGCCTAAAAGAGGCTGAAAATAAGGAGATAGCGGAGAGAAAGGAAAAAGAATTTAGAGAGATTATTCATTCTTTGGTTGAAAGGATTTCTGAAGAGATGGGAGAAAAGTTGAATAAGATATATTTCAGGACTATGAGGACAAAATGGGCAAGTTGCAGTACAAAAAAGAACTTGACTGTCAACAAACTTATGAAATTTTTACCCGAACATCTACTTTATTACATAATTTTTCACGAGATTGTCCATCTTAAACAGAAAAGACACAACGAAAGATTTTGGGGAATAATAGAGAAAAAATTTGATGACTATAAGGTTCTGGAAAGGGAACTCTTTATCTACTGGTTTTGCGTTGCTTGACTTGTTCTTCGGCAAAGGCATCTTTAAGGAGTTTACTCTGACGGTTAAAAGCCAGCCGCGGACTCCTTGTCTCCTTCATCAGAGATATTTCTTGTGTTAGAAGACGGGCTACATACATCGTATAAGTGGCAGATCTGCGGGATTCTCTTTTGAAAAGCGGGTGATCTCGGTTTATATAGACAACATTTCCCTCCGAAAAACATTCAGGCCCTGACTCCCCGAAGAAGTCGAGGCAGACGGATACGCTGCTGTTACCCATCCTCATCCTTCTTACGATTGCGTTTGGAGTGATTTTTTTTACAAGCGGATGGCGTCTTTTTTTTGTCTTTGTTTTCTGTTTTCTCTCTTCTTTTTTCGGTTCTATCTTAGATTTGTCTTCTCCTTTTTTATTTCCGTGTTCAGTTACTGCTCCTCCTCCGATTCCTCCATTTTCACCATAAGGAATTGGCCCGAAGGGAGATAAATCCGGGTTTTGGGCTAACGCTTTATGGATTCTCTGCAGGGCCTCTTTTACGGCCCGGCCAGCCTTCCGGTCAGCCCTTCGGTCTGCTTCTTTCCCCAAACTCTTCTTGATGATGGCTACGACCTTACCTATGATTTTGAGAAATTCCTGATATTCGTCTGAGTCCGTTACAAAATTTGACCGATCGCTGGTTATAGGGAGAAAATCTGCATTGATTTCTCCCTTTATTCTGGATACAACCTTTCCCCAAGTTTCCATCCCAAAAAGGTCTTTTTTTACCGTTGCTCCCTTTACTTTAACATCAATTCCCAAATCCTTAACTGAGGCCATGGAAGTCGGGGTTATGACAATCTCTCCTGATACGAGCCCGTATTTACACCCTTCCATGAAGGGAATACTCTGGCCTACAAGGCTTCTTGGAAAAAGGCGGCGGTTGTTCAGATAAACAGTAAAGTCAGGGGCTTTAAGGGGGACACCTTCCATTAATTTTTTTTCGGCCTCTTCGAGATCAAATGTCTTAGAAAGATTGGAAAGAACAACGGTAGTCCCATCTCCTCTTTTAAGGTCAGGCTCGAGGATTTCTAATGGAAGATACCATGTATCCTTTTCCTCTTTCCAGGCTTTTTTGTCGAAAATCACTCGGGCGGAAAAATCTTTATCCTGCGTAATGACTTCAAAACGTGATGCAGCGGAAAGAGAAGCGAATTTCCCTATGCCAAACTGCCCGATTCTCGCTCTGCCCAGTTTTGGAGAGCGGGAGTGGATGAGTTTTTCATCTGAACCGATGTTGAAATACTGCTTTAATCCCTCAATGTTCATACCCGAACCATTATCCTTGATCTCAATCTTTTCAGGCGTAATTTCTATATAGACTTTTGTTGCATCAGCATCATAGGCATTGTTTACAAGCTCTCTGATGAGTTCAACGCTTTCTGTGTAGAGACGTTCACCAATTGAAACAATATGTCTTTTATCGACGGTTACTTTTAATTCTTTCTTTTCTTTTATTTCCATTTTTCCATTATTAATCATGATTATTGAAACTTATTCCTCCGGAGCATATCTGGCTTAATACTACTTCATAAATTGTCCTTAAAATAAAAAACCCGGCAACGACCTACTCTCCCACTCTGTCCCCAGAGCAGTACCATCGGCACTCGAGAGCTTAACTTCCGTGTTCGGAATGGGAACGGGTGTGTCCTCTCCGTTATGGTTGCCGGGAAATAATCTGATCTAAATAAGCCTTAATATATCTTCCTGATAAGCATGACATTTTTTTGCCCTGAATAAACTTTACGGTCAAGCCTCACGGTCTATTAGTACTGGTTAGCTCAATCCGTTACCGGACTTACACACCCAGCCTATCAACCTTGTAGTCTACAAGGGACCTTTAGCCCGATTACTCGGGAAGGGAAATCTAATCTTGGGGCGAGCTTCCCGCTTATATGCTTTCAGCGGTTATCTCAACCAAACGTAGCTACCCAGCTATGCCCCTGGCGGGACAACTGGTACACTATAGGTTTGTCCATTCCGGTCCTTTCGTACTAGGAACAGACCCCCTCAAATTTCCTACGCCTACCGTGGATAGGGACCGAACTGTCTCGCGACGTTCTAAACCCAGCTCACGTACCGCTTTAATGGGCGAACAGCCCAACCCTTGGGACCGGCTTCAGCCCCAGGATGCGATGAGCCGACATCGAGGTGCCAAACAGGGCCGTCGATATGAGCTCTTGGGCCCTATTAGCCTGTTATCCCCGGCGTACCTTTTATCCGTTGAGCGACGGCCCTTCCATACGGGACCGCCGGATCACTAAGCCCTAGTTTCCTACCTGCTCGACTTGTCAGTCTCGCAGTCAAGCTCCCTTATGCCTTTGCACTCTTCAGCTGATTTCCAAACAGCTTGAGGGAACCTTAGGGCGCCTCCGTTACATTTTGGGAGGCGACCGCCCCAGTCAAACTACCCACTTAACACTGTCCCTCATCCGGATAACGGATGTAGGTTAGAACCTCAGAATATTAAGAGTGGTATCTCACCGACGACTCCACCCTAACTTACGTTAGGGCTTCAAAGTCTCCCACCTATCCTGCACATAATAACCCAAAATTCAATGCTACGCTGCAGTTAAGGTGCCGGGGTCTTTCCGTCCAGCGGCAGGTAACCGGCATCTTCACCGGTACTACAATTTCGCCGTGCCCCTCCTTGAGACAGTGCCCAAGTCGTTACGCCATTCGTGC